>Ga0076929_100235_pt1 | contig 85018 bp, 72 predicted proteins | sample HotLakConUCCSL28_FD_87104 | JGI IMG/M metagenome (GOLD analysis project Ga0076929, IMG submission 87104) | Hypersaline microbial mat communities from Hot Lake, Washington, USA - Hot Lake Consortium UCC-SL28 (version 3) (version 3) | ecosystem: Environmental > Aquatic > Thermal springs > Hot...
CGAGGGGCGCATCACGAAGGGCTGCGCCGGCCTCTACACGGACGCACAGGAAGCGGCCTGGAAGCGGGTGATCGACTTCATCCGCCAGCACTCGGCGGCGAAGGTGTGCATCCAGCTCGGCCACTCGGGCCGGAAGGGTGCGACGAAGCTCATGTGGGAGGGGATAGACCAGCCGCTCGAGACGGGCGGCTGGGAGACGATCTCGGCATCGCCGCTCCCCTACTTTCCCCATTCCCCGGTCCCACGGGAGATGACCCGGGAGGACATGGACCGCGTCAGGGCCGACTTCGTGCAGGCGACGGAGCGCTGCGCAAGGCTCGGCGCGGACATGATCGAGCTCCACTGCGCCCACGGCTATCTCCTCGCGAGCTTCCTCTCCCCGCTCACCAACCGCCGGACGGACGCGTACGGCGGCACCATCGAGAACCGCCTCAGCTTCCCCCTCGAGGTGTTTGACGCCATGCGCGCCGTCTGGCCGGCGGACAGGCCCATGTCCGTCCGCCTCTCGGCGACCGACTGGGCCGAGGGCGGCCTCACGGGCGACGACACCGTGGAGATCGCGAAGGCCTTCGTCGCCCGCGGCGTCGACCTCGTGGACGTGTCGACCGGGCAGACGGTGCCGGAAGCAAGGCCGGTCTTCGGCCGCATGTTCCAGACGCCGTTCGCCGAGCAGGTGCGGGCCGAGGCGAACGTCGCCACCATGGCCGTCGGCGCCATCACCTCCGCGGACCAGGTGAACACCATCCTCGCGGCAGGGCGCGCCGACCTCGTGGCACTCGCCCGGCCGCATCTGGTGGACCCCTTCTTCACGCTCCACGCCGCGGCAGCCTACGGCGTGGCGGACGTCGATTGTCCGCCCCAGTACCGGGCCGGCCGCGACCAGGCGATGCGCAACGCCCCGCGCCAGCGCGAGGAGCTGAAGGAGCTGCGCCTCAAGGCGCGGCCCCGCCACCGCTACCAGCGCGAGAGGACGCCGGCGGCCGCCGCGGAGTAGCCGCCGTCCGGCCCGCCGGCCCGGCCGGACCGCAAGGTCTCGCGGCAGGCGGACGGCGCGGCGCCGGCCTTGCCGAAAGGGCAGTGCATCGCCGCCCCTTCGCCGGGCGGGGGTGCGCCGCCGTCAACTTTCCATTAACCCTGCCGATCAACCATGAAGGATCGCAGGGATCGTCCTGCCCCCAAAGCGGGAGCGTACCGATGGACAGAGGCGCTTCGTCCCCTTTCCGCCGGACCGCCGCCACGGCAGCGGTCTTCCTCCTCCTCGCCGCAGCGGCGGCCGGGCCCGCGCTCGGCCAGGCGCGGGTCCCCTTCCCTCCCATCGACGGCCTGATCGAGCGGCCGGCGGACTTCGAGCCACTCCCCCGCGAGAGGCCGACGATCATCGAGCACTACGCCAGCGCGTGCATGCCGCCCCATCCCGAGCTCGCCTGGGCCGCCCTCCCGCAGGACCTGCGCGAGGTCACCTACGAGACGATGATCGGCCAGCTCCTGATGGTGAGCTTCGGGGGGAACACGCCCGATTCGCCCGGCGTCGCCGCCGCCCGCGACGCGCTCGCCCGCGGCGAGATCGGCGGCGTCATCGCCTTTCGCCAGAACATCGCCTCGGCGGACGACACGCGCGCCATCAACCGGATGTTCCACGAGGCGCATCCCGACTTTCCGGCGATGATCGCTGTCGACCAGGAAGGCGGCGCCGTCACGCGGGTGAAGCCGTCCGAGGGCGCGCCGGCCACACCGTCGGCGCGCGACATCGCGAAGGGCTCCGTCCGCGAGGCCGTCGCCCACTACGAGGCGATGGCCGAACACCTCGCCGACCTCGGCTTCACCATCAACTTCGGCCCCGTGGTCGACCTCGAGGTGAACCCCGAGAACCCCATCATCGCCCGCTTCGGCCGCAGCTACGGCACCGATCCCGCGGAGGTGGTGAAATATGCCCGCGCCTTCGTGCGCGCCCATCGCGAGGCGGGCCTCGCGACGGCGCTGAAGCACTTCCCCGGCCACGGCTCGTCCACCGACGACAGCCACGAGGACGCCATCGACCTTACCCCCACGTGGACGCGGATCGAGCTCCTGCCCTTCGTGGAGATGATCCGCAGCGGCGAGGCGGACATGGTCATGCTCGGTCACCTCGACCTCGAGGGCCTCACCGGGCCGGACGATCTTCCCGCCTCGCTCTCGCCGCGCACCATCGACGAGTTCCTGCGCGAGGCGCTCTGCTACGACGGCATCGTCGTCTCCGACGATCTCCACATGCAGGCCGTCTCCTCCCGCTGGCAGGCCCCCGAGGCGGCTGTGAAGATGATCGAGGCGGGCGGCGACATCATCCTCTTCTCCCTGCCCGCGGGCGGCGACGAGGGCGGCCTTCCGGCCGTGCGCGCAGCGCTCCTCGAGGCGGCCGAGCGCTCGCCGGGCTTCGCCGACAGGCTCCGCCATGCCTATGCCCGCGTCGTCCACCACAAGCTCGACATGGCCGCGGGACGGACTGTCTCCTCCCGCACCGGCATGCCGCCCGAGCGTCAGTGGGCCGAGGCGCGCTGAGGGGTCACGACCAAAGGTCCGTGCCGGGACGGCCGCCTTGCGTCACCTCGGCGATCCTGAGGCGCGTCGCCGTCGTCGCGCCCTCGGGGAGTGCGTCGCAGGGGGCGAGGATCACCTCGGCGATCTCGCCCGCCTGGGCGACGAGGGCCGCAGCGTCCAGCACGGGCCGCTCCCGCGCCACGAACAGCGCCACGTGGTCACGCCCCGCGAGCGCGCGGTTCCAGTAGAGGCCGAAGAAGTCGGGCGGCTCCCCCAGCCTGACGCCAGTCTCCTCGAAGAGCTCGCGCGCCGCCGCCTCCCGCGCGGTCTCCCCGGGGTCCACGCCGCCGCCCGGAATGTGCCAGCCGCCCATGTAGGTGTGGCGCACGAGGACGGCGCGGCCGAGGGCGTCGATCACGAGGCAGCGCACGCCGAAGGTGACGGGCGGGCGCACGAGCGCGCCGAGGCGCCAGGCGAGACGGCCGCGGATATTCCTCACGAAGGGCGCGCCAACCCTTGCGCCACGCCGCGGCGGCCGCGAAGACGGCGCCACCACCAGACGCGCGAGGATTGCCCGACGTGAAGCGTTTCCGCCTCGCCCACCTCTCCGACCCCCATCTCGGACCCCTGCCCCGCCCGCCGCTCGCATCGCTCGTCTCGAAGCGGATCTTCGGCTACCTCAACTGGCAGAAGAACCGCCGCCGTGCGCTCGGGGCGAACGTCCTCGCCGCCATCCTGAACGACGTCGCGGTCCAGAACGTGGACCACGTGTGCGTCACCGGCGATCTCGTGAACATCGCCCTTCCCGAGGAATTCTGCAACGCCGCCCGCTGGCTGGAGACGCTCGGCGAGGCGGCGTCCGTCTCCGTCGTCCCCGGCAACCACGACGCCTACGTGCCGGGCGCCGCGAAGCGCGCCGCGAAGGCGTGGGCGCCCTGGTGCTCCGGCGACGCGGGACCCGGCTTCCCCTTCGCCCGTCGCCGCGGGCCGATCCTCATCGCAGGCGTCTCGACGGCGGTGGCGACGCCGCCGCTCATCGCGTCGGGCCGCGTCGGCAAGCCCCAGCGCGACGCACTCGCAGCCCTCCTCGACAGGCACGACGACGCCTTCAAGGTGATCATGATCCACCATCCGCCGGACGCTGCCGAAGCCTCCGGCCGCCGCGGGCTCGACGACGTCGAGGAGGTCCGCGAGGTGCTCGCCGCCGGCTGCGTCGACCTCGTCCTCCACGGCCACACGCACCACGCCTCGCTGAACTGGCTCGAGACGGCCCGCGGACGCGCCGCCGTCGTGGGCGTCCCGTCCGCCTCCTCCGACGGCACGAAGCACCCCATCGCCGGCTACGCCCTCGTCGACATCGACCCGGAGCGCCACATCGTGCGCCTCGTGCGGCGAGGTCTGCCGTCGCCGGAGGGCGCAGTGCGCACTGTCGAGGCCGTCGACCTCGACCTTCGCCCGCCCCGCGGCTGAGCGCCCGGGACGGGCCTCAGGCGCGGTACTGCTGCACCTTGGTGGCGCGGAGCCCGGCGAGGCCGTGACGGTCGATGAGCGCATTCCAGCTGAGAAATTCCTCCACCGTCAGCGCGTAGCGCTCGCAGGCCTCGTCGATGGACAGGAGCCCGCCGCGCACCGCCGCAACCACCTCCGCCTTCCGGCGGATCACCCACCGCTTCGTGTCCTTCGGGGGCAGGTCCGCGAGGGTGAGCGGCGTCCCGTCGGGCCCGATGACGTAGCGATAACGGGGCTGTGGATACTCGGACATGGCATACTCGACACAACGCTCGGAACACGAACGGTTTAAGCGCGGCCCCGCTTAACGCATGCCTAATCGCGCCGACCGTTGCCGCCGACGAGGTTTGCGCTTAACTGACGGGCGTGGAGAGATTGTTCGCACCGACTGGCGCCAACAGCCTCGGGCTGCCGGGGGCGCCCCAGAAGCATCGCGTCGTGGTGGCGATGTCGGGCGGTGTCGATTCGTCGGTCGTCGCAGGCCTCCTCGCGCGCGAGGGCTTCGAGGTCGTCGGCGTCACCCTCCAGCTCTACGACCATGGCGAGGCCGTCGGCCGCAAGGGCGCCTGCTGCGCGGGGAGCGACATCCACGACGCGCGCCTCGTGGCGGACCGCCTCGGGATCGCCCACTACGTGCTCGACTACGAGCGCCGCTTCCAGGAAGGCGTCATCGAGGCGTTCGCCGACGCCTACGCCCGCGGGGAGACTCCCGTCCCCTGCATCGCCTGCAACCAGACGGTCAAGTTCACCGACCTGATGGACGCTGCACGCACCCTCGGCGCCTCCGCGCTCGCGACGGGGCATTACGTGGCGAGCCGTGATGTGGACGGGCGCCGCCGCCTCTTCCGCCCGCATGACGAGAAGCGGGACCAGAGCTACTTCCTGTTCGCCACCACGCGCGAGCAGCTCGACTTCCTGCGCTTTCCCCTCGGGGACATGCCGAAGGAGCGGGTGCGCGAGCTCGCGTCCGAGATGGGCCTCGAGGTGGCCGAGAAGCCCGACAGCCAGGACATCTGCTTCGTGCCCGACGGCCGCTATGCGCGCGTCGTCGCGGCGATGCGGCCCGATGCGTCCCGCGAGGGGGACATCCGCCACGTGGACGGGCGCGTCATCGGCCGCCACAAGGGCGTCATCCACTACACCGTCGGCCAGCGTCGCGGCCTTGCGGTCTCCGTCGGCGAGCCGCTCTTCGTGGTGAGGATCGACGCCGAGCGCAACGAGCTCGTCGTCGGCCCGCGCGAGGCTCTGAAGACCCGCAGGATGGCGCTGCGTGAGGCGAACTGGCTCGGCGAGGATATCCTTCCGGGCGAGACCCGCCAGGTTCACGCCCGCGTGCGCTCCACCCGCCCGCCTCGCCCCGGCACCGTCAGGCGCACCGACGACGGCTGGGAGGTGGAGCTCCTCGAGGGCGAGGAAGGTGTCGCGCCCGGCCAGGCCTGCGTCCTCTACGACTCCGACGCCCCGGGGGCGGAGATCCTCGGCGGCGGCTTCATCCAGCGCGCCGACGCGGACGCGGCGCGCCCCCTCGCCATCGCCTGAGCATTCCCATGCAGAAGCAGTCTTCCGAGGCCCCGAGGGCGAAGTCGCGCTCCGTCGAGGGCAAGGACGTCAAGTCCGCCTATGCCCGCTGGGCGCCGGTCTACGAGATCATCGCGACCCCGACGGTGCCGGCCCGCAAGATCGCGGCGCGCCGCGTGAACGGGATCGGCGGCCGCTTCCTCGAGGCCGGTGTCGGCTCGGGCTCGGCCCTCTCGCTCTACGGCCCGAACGTGTCCCTCGTGGGGGTGGACCTCTCGCACGACATGCTGAAGATCGCGCGCGAGCGGGTGGAGAAGGGCCTGACCAACGTCGAGGCCATCGTCGAGATGGACCTCATGACGCTCGCCTTTGCGGACGCCTCGTTCGACGGCGTCGTGTGCATGTTCACCATCACGGCCGTGCCCGATGCGGGGCAGGTCATGCGCGAGTTCGCCCGCGTGACGCGGCCTGGCGGCGTCGTGATGATCGCGAGCCACTTCGAGGCGAAGTCCGGCCCCTGGCGCGTGACGGACGCCGTCCTCACACCGTTCGCGAAGCGTCTGGGCTGGAACCCGTCGATGCCGATGGACGGCGTCCTCGGCGCGCCCGGCCTCACCCTCGAGGCGCACGAGAAGCTCCCGCCAGCGGGGCTGATCGACCTTCTGATCTTCCGCCGCACCGCTTGACACGGAGGCGGCGGTCCCCTTTATGCGGGTGGCGCTGGCGGAGTAGCTCAGCTGGTTAGAGCAGCGGAATCATAATCCGCGTGTCGGGGGTTCGAGTCCCTCCTCCGCTACCAAAATCCAGTCCGACCAGCTCCGACAGCGACACAGAAGCGGCCGAGAATGGCGCTGTTCGCGGTCAACGTGTCCGGGGATGTCCGGCGTGGTCCGCTTGCATCCAATTCGGTAGGGGGTACATCTGGGGGTGCTGACGCTCCCTGATGCGCGAAGATGCCCCCAGATGCCGCTGACCGACACGGGGATCAGGAACGTGAAACCCGCCGACCGGCCGCTGAAGCTGTTCGAGGTCCTGCTCGTCCTTCGGGATGTCGAAGCGCGGGGCCGTTACGAGACGGCACGTCGGCTGCGCTCGATGATCGGCCGGGTCTTCCGGCTCGCCATCGCGACCGACAGGGCGGAGGTCGACCCGACCCTTGCGCTGAGGGCACCCTCATCATGCCGACGCCGACCCCGCGCCCGGCGATCACGAACCTTGCGAGGTTGAGGTCGTTGGTCGTCAACATTGAGGGCTATGAGGGCCAGCCAACGACCCGCGCGGCGCTCCTCCTCATGGCCCTGCTCGTTCCTCGCCCCGGCGAGCTGCGACAGGCTCGGTGGGAGGAGTTCGACCTCGACGCTTGCACGTGGACGATCCCCGCCTCGCGCATGAAGATGCGCCGGGAGCACAAGGTGCCGCTTCCTGAACCCGCGGTCGAGGTTCTCTGCGACCTCCAGCCGCTGACGGGATACCGCGAGCTGGTGCTGCACTCCGTCCGGTCGAACCCCGGCAACTGGACGTCACCCTCTCCAACGCGGCGCTGCTCGAGCTGAGGCGGCGCTGCGGGAACATCCGCCTCCTCAAGGCGGAGGGACCCGTCGCGAGCGCGATCGACCTCGTCGGCCACGGCATGGCCGTGTTCGGCGGACGCAACGGCTTCGAGCTGCCGACGGCACTCGCCGCGGGGTTCGCCGGCAGCATCCCGGCGCCGGAGTTCACCGCCGAGCTCGTCGCGGTCCACGCGGCGGCCACTCGTGGCGCCCTTTCGGAGGCGCGGCGGCTCCACCAGCGCATCCTGCCGGCCATCGTGTTCGTGAACCATGCGCCCGCCTTCCAGCTCGCCTACAGAAAGCGCGCCCTCGCCGGGCGGATGGGGATCGCCCACGTCCACGACCGGGGACCCGCGCTTCGCCCGACGGCCTTCGGCCTCGCCGAGCTCGAGGTGCTTCTCGCCGTCGCCCTGACGTCGCCCGCGGGTGGATGTCGCGGGGCTCGCCCTCCTCCTTCTCGCCTTCGGCATGGCGGCGGGGACCGGAGGGATCGGCGCGGTGCCGGCCCCGTCGGGCTCGCGGCCCGATCCGCGTCGGATCGGGCCGCCGAAGACGGGTCGTGATCCCGCAGCTGGCGCGGTGTCCGATCGATGAGGTTGATCCAAACCGATCGGAAAGCGCGCTAGGGTCGGCGCGCCCGGCGGGATCGGCCGGCGAGGACCGCGACGCGCTCGCCCGCGCCCGAAGGTCCGAAGAGGTGACGGGCGGAAGGGGGAGGCGCTGCCGCGATGGACGAGATGCACGGGACGACCCGCGAGGGCGAGGCGCAGGCGATGCTCGAGCGGCTTCGCCCCTGGGTGGAATGCGAGAGCCCCACCTACGACGCCGCCGCCGTGAACCGGATGATGGACCTTGCCGCCGCGGACCTTCAGGCCCTCGGCGCGCGGGTGAAGCGGATCGCCGGGGAAGGTGGCTTCGGCGATTCCATCCACGGCGACATCCCGCACCCGAAGGAGGGGGAGGAGCCCGGCATCCTCGTCCTCGGCCATCTCGACACGGTGCACCCTCTCGGCACGCTGGAGGAGCTGCCGTTCAGGATCGAGGGCGATCGCGCCTACGGCCCCGGCATCCTCGACATGAAGGGCGGCTGCCGCATCGCCATGGAGGCGGTGGCGAGGCTGAGGGAGGCGGACGTCGCGACGCCGCTCCCGGTGTCCTTCCTGTTCACCAGCGACGAGGAGGTGGGAAGCCCGAGCACGCGCCGCCTCATCGAGGAGACGGCGCGGCGCCATCGCTACGTCCTCGTGCCCGAGCCCGCCCACGAGGGCGGCGTCATCACCGGCCGCTATGCCATCGCACGCTTCCACCTCCATGCGCAGGGACGGTCGAGCCATGCGGGAATGGCGCTCGGCGCGGGCCGCTCGGCCATCAGGATCATGGCGGACATGGTGCGCCGTGTGGAGGAGCTGACCACCGAGGACTGCACGTTCAGCGTCGGCGTCATCGCTGGCGGGCGCTGGGTGAACTGCGTGCCGCGGGGCTGCCGGGCCGAGGTGCTGACGATGGCGAAGCGCCAGGAGGACCTGGATCACGCCGCCGATGCGCTGGAGGCGCTCGCCTTTTCCTCCGCCGACGGCTCCTTCCGGGTGGAGCGGAGCGTGGTGCGGCCCGTGTGGAAGGAGGGCGCGGGGACGATGGAGATCTACGGCGTGGCGCGGGCGGCCGCAGCCGGGCTCGGCCTCGCGCTTCCCCACGGCAGCGCCGGCGGCGGCTCGGACGGCAACCTCACGAGCGCGGCGGGGATCGCGACCCTCGACGGCCTCGGCGTGGACGGCGAAGGCTACCACACGATCCGCGAGTGCGTGCGCATCTCGAGCCTTCCCGAGCGCCGCTCGCTGATGGAGGCGCTGTGCGCCAGGCTCGGCGCCGCGGCATCGTCCTGACAGGGGGCGGCGGCGCCGGCGGCCGGTCTCCGGTGGCGCACCCCCGCGGGTGTCTCGGCGGGGCCGGCCTCAGACCTTGGGCGCGCGCTCGACGAAGAGGGCCTGCGCCTCCGGCATGAGGCGCTGGTGGCGGCGCATGGCGGCGATGGCGTCCTCGAGGGTGATGATGCCGGCCGCCTGAAGCATCGGGATCATCCGCAGGAGCACGGCGGCCGTCGCCGCGGCGTCGCCGATCGCCGTGTGTCGCGCGGCCGCGCCGATCTCGACGCCGAGCCGCTCCGCGATGGCGTCGAGCCCGTGGGGGGCGCTCTCCCCGAACAGGGCCGCCGACAGGAGCACCGTGTCGAGGACCGGCACGTCGAAATCGAAGCCGCCGCGCCGGGCGTGACGGGAGAGGAAGGCGAGGTCGAACGGTGCGTTGTGGGCGACCAGCGTCTCGCCCCGGGCGAAGCGGTGGAAGTCCGCCACGGCGCGGGCGGGAGAGGGAGCGCCCGCCACCATCTCTGTGGTGATGCCGTGGACGCGGGAGGCCGTCGCCGGGATCGGCCGCCGCGGGTCGACGAGCGTGTCGAACGCCTCGCCGTCCACGAGACGCCCGTTGAGGACGCGCACGGCACCGATCTGGACGATCTCGTCGCGCTCCGTCTCGAGCCCCGTCGTCTCGGTGTCGAACACCACGAAGGGGAGGGCCGAGAGCGGCGTGTCGAGCCGTGCGCCGCGGTGGGGCCTGTCGATCAGCGCGAAGTCGAACACGATGGGGCGCGCGGCCGGCTCGTCCTGGTCCACCTCCATCGACAGCACGTAGCCGCGGCGCCGGCCCGTCCTGCGAAGGCGCGTATGCACCGTGTCCTTGCCGTCGGCCGTCGGCAGCGCGGCCTCGACCACCGTGCCGGGCTCCCGCTCGAGACGCTCGACCGCCGCCCGCAGCGCGTCCTCGTCGAAGTAGCGGAAGACCGAGCGGCCGAGGGCGAGTGGCTCCACCCCGCCGAGGGCGTGGACCGACTGGCGGTCGTAGAGGGTGATGCGGTGGTTGTGATCCACCGCCATGATCCCGAGGGGGATCTCCGAAAGGATCTCGGAGAGCTGCGCCTTCTCGGCGGCGAGCTGGCGGGTGGCCTCGGCGACGCGCGCCTCGACGCCCTGGTCGAGCTCGGCGAGGCGGTCGCACACCGCGGCGGCGGCGGGGGCGAGATCGGCAAGGTGCCTTGCAGCGCGCGCTTCGAGGGGAGCGGTCACCCCGCCGTGGGCCCGTGCCCTCAGCGCGGCGGAGAGCGCGTCGATGGGGCGGGCGACGTTCTCGTCGAACAGGAGGGCGATGAGGGCGGCCGAGACGATGATGCCGAGCGCCGCCACCGCCCCCGGCCCCGCGATCGCCTCCGGCGCGATGCCCTGGCGGATCGCGAGGAGGCCGCCGAACGCCACGCAGGCGAGGGCGAGGACCGCGAGCGCCGCGAAGAACAGCGCCATGCGCAGCCTGAGGCGCCCCGCCATCATGACGGGCGGCACGCGATGCGCGTCACGGGATGGTCGAGGCCCATCCTGTGCCACGTCGCGCCCTCGATCCGGCCGTCCCCGGTGAAGTCGACGCCCGGCACGATGTCGGCCCGGCGGCCCTCCTCGCAGTCGACCACGACGGCGAGCCGGTCGGGCGGCGTCCAGCGGGCGAAGGCGAGGAGGTCGACCATCCTGAGCTCGGGCGCCGCCTCGTGGGTGCGCAGCGAGCCGCGGTCCACGGCGAGGAAGCGGTCCACCTGTGGGATGGCGTAGGTCCACGGCCGCCAGGGCGCGCGGCTCTCGCTCGTCAGCGCCACCTCGACGCCTTCGGGAAGGGTGTCGCGCGTGCGCTCGAACCAGGAGTATTCGAGCGAGACGGCGACGGTCATCATGGCGGCGGCCGCGCCGACGGGGATCGACCAGCGCGGCAGCGCCTTGACCAGGCGTCGCGCGATGGACGCGAGGCCGCCGCCGAGAAACCCCGCGGCGACCACAGCGATCAACTCGAACAGCATCGGGCCGTGTCCTCCATGGCGGCGCGAGCCGCCCTCTTCCTCCGGCGGCGGCGCGAGCCGCCCTCTTCCTCCGGCGGCGGCGCGAGCCGCCCTCTTCCTCCGGCGGCGCGCGAGCCTCGCATCGTCTGCGACGGCTGCGCCTGCCGTTCGTTTCCCCCGTGGCGGTGCTCGCCGCGGCGGCGGCACCGTCTCGATCCCGTCGTTCCGGCCCCGATTGTTTCCCCGGGGTCCGCCGATGGCAACGGCTCTCTCCGAGAGCCAGCGGGCGCGCTACATGACGCCGCGCCCCTGAGTCGCCGCCTGCTGCATCTGGCGCACCACCACGAAGGCGTTCCTGAGGTGGCCGCGCTCGAACTCGCTGAGTGTGGACGGGCGCAGGAAGTTGTCGGGCCGCACGCCCTCGCGCACCTGCCGCGCCTGGTGCTCGAGGCGCATCTCGGCGATGAGGTCGTAGGCGTCGAGAAGGTCGCGCCCGCCAGTGTCGCTGACGACGCCGGCCGCCCGCGCCGCCTCGAGCCTGGCGCGCGTGTTGACCGGGGCGAGGCGGCCGCGCAGGGCGTAGATGCGGGCGAGATCGACCACCGGGACGACGCCGTTCAGCTTCATGTCGATGGTGTTGCGGTGCTCGCCCGAGCGCAGCGTCGCGATGCCGCCCAGAAGCCCGAGCGGCGGCGCGTGCTTGACCGCGTTCGAGACCATGTGGGCGACGAAGATGGAGTTTCTGGACGCCGCCTCCAGCGTCTCGGCCTGGAGCCCCTCATGGAGCGCCGTCACGCCGCCTATGGGCCGAAGGTCGAACATGACCGAGGCGAGCATCTGCGCCATCGGGTCGGGCTTCTCGATCCAGCCCCTGAAGTAGCGGCGCCAGATGCGGACGGGCTGACGCCAGCGCCGGCTCGTCGCCATCATGTCGCCGGGGCAGTGGACGTAGCCGCAGGCGTCGAGCCCGTCGCTCACGATGCGCGCGAGTTCGGCGAACCACGGATCGTCCTCCTCGCGGAAGGCGTCGTCCAGGAAGAGGCAGTTGTCCTGGTCGGACGTCCCGGTCTGCTCGCGCCGGCCCTGGCTGCCGCAGGCGAGCCACAGGTAGGGGACCGGCGGCGGGCCGAGCTCGGCCTCGGCCATGGCGAGGAGGCGGCGGGTGACGGCGTCGGCGATGTCGGTGACGAGGCGGGTCACAACCTCGTGGCGGTTTCCCGCACCGACGAGGCGGGCGAGAAGGTCCGGAATGCGCGCCGTGACCGCCGCGAGGGCGCCAACGTCCGCCGCGGCGGCGAGGTCGCCGATGAGATCGGCGGACGTCTCGGCCTGGAAGCGGGTGAGGTCGGTCTTCGTGATGATGCCGACGAGCCCCTTCGGCCCCACCACCGGGAGATGGCTGATGTTGCGCTCCACCATGGTGTGGAGGACGTCGCTGCCGAGGGCGTCGGCGGTCAGCGTGATGGGGTCCGCCGTCATGACGTCGGCGACGGGCACGGACGGATCGATGCCCGCGGCGACGACGCGCCCCGAGATGTCGCGCACGGTGAGGATGCCGGCGAGGCGCTCGCCGTCGCGCACGAGGAGGCTCGAGATCTTGCGGTCGCGCAGGATGCGGGCGGCCTCCTTCACGGGCGTTGAGGGGGCCACGAAGGCGGGGTCGGAGGACATGAGCGCCTCGACACGCGTCTCGGCGATGCCCTGTGCGGGGCGGCGCGCCGGCTGGCGGCGGGCGAAGAAGGTGTCGATCTGCGGGTGGGACGCCGCGGCCGCGCGGAAGCGCTCCCGCGGAAGGACGAGGACGGTGGTGTCCTCGAGCGCGACAGCCGTCACCCCGGCGACGCCGTTCGTCGTGACGGCGCGCGTTCCGAGGAGGTCGCGCGGACCGAGGAGGGCGAGTGTCTCGTTCGGAGTCGCGGCGTCGGCGATCGCGACGCGGCCGGAGACCACCACATGGAGCCCTTCGACCGTCTCGCCCGCACGGTAGAGGGCGGTTCCCGGCGCCGCCTGCCGAGGCGTGAAGTCGCCCGCGATCCTTGCGAGATCGTCGGGCGACAGGCCGCTGAAGGGCGGAACGGTGGAGAGGAATTCGGCAGCGTTCATGCCGGCTCCCGGGGAAGGGGCGGTACCGCCCCGTCCCCCGTTCGGGGGTGAGGAAAGGGGCGCCCGGGTTGCGGGCGCCCCCCGTCGTCAGTGGTGGACGGTGGCGGCGCCAGCGCCCCGCGGGACGCGCACGCTCTCCACGAGCTCCTTGATGTGCTCGGGCGTCTCCGCCGTGCGGCTCGACACGAACCAGGCGACCGCGAAGTTGATGACGGCGCCGATGGCTCCGATCGCGGTGGACTGGATGCCGAGGAGGGAGCCCTCGATCGTGTCGGGGAACTGGTTCGTCCCCGGCAGGAAGAGCCAGCCCTTGTGCATGAAGATGTAGACAACCGTGAAGATGAGGCCTGCGACCATGCCCGCGACCGCACCCTTGTCGTTGATGCTCTTCGCGAAGATGCCCATCATCAGCGCCGGGAAGATGGTGGCCGCCGCAAGTCCGAAGGCGAGCGCCACGGTCTGTGCCGCAAATCCCGGGGGATTGAGCCCGAGATAGGTGGCGACGGCGATCGCGACCGCCATGGCGATTCGTGCCGCGAGGAGCTCGCCGCGCTCCGAGATGTTCGGCATCAGCTGGCTCTTCAGAAGGTCGTGGCTGATGGCCGAGGAGATGGCGAGGAGGAGGCCCGCCGCCGTGGAGAGCGCCGCCGCGAGGCCGCCGGCCGCCACGAGGGCGATCACCCAGCCGGGAAGGCGCGCGATCTCCGGGTTGGCGAGGACGAGGATGTCGCGGTTGAAGTTGGTGAGCTCGTTGCCCGCCCAGCCGCGCTCCTCGGCGAGGGCCTGCATGTCGGCGCTCGCGTCGTTGTAGTACTGGATGCGGCCGTCGTTGTTCTTGTCCTCCCAGCCGAGGAGGCCCGTCTGCTGCCAGGTGTTCATCCAGTCCGGCGCCTCGGCGATCTCCATGGCCTCGCCCTGCACGCCCTGCGGCCAGAGGGTGTCCATGATGTTGAGGCGGGCCATCGCGCCGACCGCGGGGGCGGTGAGGTAGAGGAGCGCGATGAAGACGAGCGCCCAGCCGGCGGACCAGCGGGCGTCGGCGACGCGCGGCACCGTGAAGAAGCGGATGATGACGTGGGGCAGGCCCGCGGTGCCGATCATCAGCGACAGGGTGAAGAGCGTCATGTTCATGACGGCGAGGGGGGAGCCGTCCTGCGTGGTGTAGGCGCCGAAGCCGAGGTCTGCCATGACCTCGTTGAGGCGGGTCAGCAGCGGCTCGCCGGTGGGCTCGTAATTGGAGAAGAGGCCGAGGCCCGGGATGGGCGTGCCGGTGAGCTGGAGCGAGATGAACACCGCCGGGATCGTGTAGGCGGTGATGAGGACGACGTACTGGGCGACCTGCGTGTAGGTGATGCCCTTCATGCCGCCGAGGACGGCGTAGAAGAACACGACCGCCGCGCCGATTAAGAGGCCCGTGGACGCCTCCACCTCGAGGAAGCGCGAGAAGGCGACGCCGACGCCGGTCATCTGGCCGATGACGTAGGTGACGGAGGCGACGATGAGGCAGATCACGGCGACGGTGCGCGCGCCCTGGCTGTAGAAGCGGTCGCCGATGAACTCCGGCACCGTGAACTTGCCGAACTTCCGCAGGTACGGGGCGAGGAGGAGTGCGAGGAGCACGTAGCCGCCGGTCCAGCCCATGAGGTAGGAGGACGCGCCGTAGCCGCCGAAGGCGAGGAGGCCCGCCATGGAGATGAACGAGGCGGCAGACATCCAGTCCGCGGCAGTCGCCATGCCGTTCGTGACGGGGTGGACGCCGCGGCCGGCCGCGTAGAACTCGGACGTGGTGCCCGCCCGCGCCCAGATCGCGATGCCGATGTACAGCGCGAACGTCGCGCCGACGATGAGAATGTTGAGGGTATATTGATCCATCGTTCCGGTCCGTTTCGCTCTATTCCTCGACGCCGTACTTCTTGTCGAGACTGTTCATCCGCCAGGCGTAGAAGAAGATCAGGACCATGAAGACCAGGATCGATCCCTGCTGGGCGAACCAGAAGCCGAGGTCCGTGCCGGCGACCTCGATGCCCGTCAGCAGCGGGCGCAGGAGGATGCCGAAGCCGAAGCTCACGAGCGCCCACACGATGAGGCATCCGACGATGAGCCTGAGATTGGCCTTCCAGTAGGCTTCGCCGTCCGCGGCGGCGCGCGGGACCGTCTGCGGGTCGTCCGCGGGATTGGAGTTTCTCGTCCGGTCGGCCATCACTGTTCTCCTTGGGACCGTTTCTGTCGGGAATGCCGGAGCCGGGCCGGGGCGTCCGCGCGCCGGCCGGATGGTGCAGTGTCGGTGGCGATGAAGCTGGACCCTTCCTGAGGTCGTGCAATCGGAAACACGGCTTTCCTCAGGTTCGGATCGGAGCGGCAACCTCTGGCGGAACCGGAACCGTGTGACATCGTTCAACCTCGGCGCATGGAACCGGAGGCATACGCGCGTGCGAGCCACGCGCTGCGACCGTTTGTTGCGTCGTCACGCCGGAACCTTTCTCCGCCAGGTGCAAGACACGCCGCGACAGCGTCGATCTACACAACAGTTCGCAGCGGTTGGGAAGGGGTGCGGGCGGGGGCGCGCGCGATTCTGTAAACTTATGAGAATGGCGCGTGGTGAGGATGAAAACTTCCATGGCGCATCGGCCCGAGCCGGAGACGTTCGTCGTGTCCGCTTCAGGGTCCGCCCGCGGCGCCACGGGCCGGTGCAGCGGCCGTCCCCGGGATAGCGGCGGCGATGCGCGCGCTTGTCGCGAAAGACCTGCGGGACGGCTGGCTCAGCCGAGCCGAACGCGGGCGGCCGCCGCTGACGGGCGGCCCGTGATGAACCGGATGCGGGCCGACGGCAGGGCAAGGCGTCGCCTTCCCGCTGTGGCTGCGTGGCGGCTTTCCGGTCTCGAACGTCTCGGCCTCTTCGTCCCACAGCGCGGCACCCTTCGAGGGAGCCGACGCGTGGCGGCGGTGCCCGCGGGCCGAAGGTCCGCGATCTGGCGTCTCGCGAGAGATGTGGATCTTTCTGGTAGCGGAGAAGGTCCCCTTCTTCTTCGCGAGCGGCCTTTCGCTCTCTTCATCGCGCTCGCGGTGGCGTCCGCGGCGATCGGCTGTGGCAACATCGCCGGGACGGACGGGCGGACGAGCGTGATTCGCCCCGCCGGCCGCTCCGACCCCCGAAGGGAGACACCATGATCGACACCGAAGCGCTGAAATCCGTCCTCTATGCCTCGGTCCTGTCCGACACCCTCGATGCGATGGGTCTGACGCGGCAGGCGATGCGCCCGTTCGTGCGCCCGCTCGACGAGGAGACCGTCGTCTTCGGACCGGCGCGCACCGGCCTCTTCATGCCGCGCTACGGTGTCGAGGAGGGGGAGCATCCCTACGACGTCGAGATCGCGCTCATCGACGACCTGAAGCCGGGGGACGTGGTCGTCCTCGCCTGCGACGGGCCGACCGAGAGGATCGCGCCGTGGGGCGAGCTCCTGACCACGGCCGCCATGGCGCGCGGCGCGGTGGGCGCGGTGACGGACGGGCTGGTGCGCGACGTGAGGGCCATCCGGCGGGCGGCCTTCCCCGTCTTCCACGGCGGCATCGGGCCTCTGGATTCGGCCGGCCGGGCGAAGATGATGCAGCGGGACGTGGCGGTGGAGTGCGCCGGCGTCAGGGTGGAGCCCGGCGACCACGTGTTCGGCGACGCTGACGGTGTCGTGGTGATCCCGGCAGGCCGGCTGCAGGAGGCCGTGGACAGGGCGCTCGCCAAGGTGAACGGCGAGAACGAGACGCGTGACGAGATCCGCGCCGGCAGCCTCCTCGCCGACGTCTACGCCCGCCACGGCGTCCTCTGACGCCGGGATGGTCTCCCAGCGGCCTTCGGCGCACGTCGATCCCGAGCCCGTTGCCGTTGCCGTTGCCGTTGCCGTTGCCGTTGCCGTTGACGTTGACGTTGACGTTGACGTTGCCGGGAAGGCGTCGCCCGAGGACGCGCGGCAGCACACTCGACGTCGCCCGGAACGCCTCGCGCGGCTGCCTCAGTCCATCGAGGCAGGCCTGCGCCGCATCCGCGGTGACGGCGGCGCGCTGTCGCGGATGCCGGCGCGGGAAGACTTGTCGCGAGCGGCGGCGCGCGGGGAGACGCCGCGCAACGGATGGGCCACGGGCGCGCAGGATCGCGTCCCCCGTGGCGACCTGTCGGTGGCGCTCAGGGCCTGGCGGGCGGATTCCTCCCCGGCCACGCCTCGGCGGGTGGGGACAGGTCGAGAACCGCGGCCCTGCGCTCGAGGGCAAGGCCGTAGCGCCTGTCGATGATCGCGTGGGGCGCCGGGTGGCCGAGGGCGAGCGCCGCCCGATGGGGCCAGCCGGGCTCGGCGATGAGCTGGCGGCCGAGCGCCACGAGGTCCGCCATCCCCTCGGCGAGGATGGCCTCGGCCTGGTGCGGGTCGAAGATCGCCCCGACCGCCACCGTGGGAATGCCCGCACCATCGCGCACGGCCCGGGCGAACGGCGTCTGGAAGCCCGGGGCGAGACGGCCCGCGGGCTGGCCCGACGGGCGCGAGATTCCGCCCGAGGAACAGTCCACGACGTCGATCCCGACGGACTTCAGCGCCCGCGCGAAGGCCACGGTGTCCTCGACGAGGAGCCCGCCTTCGGCGCCGTCCACCGCGGAGACACGGTAGAAGAGCGGGCGCCCCCGCGGCCAGACCGCCCGCACCGCCTCGCACACCGCAAGGGGCAGCGCCATGCGGCGCCGCGCATCGCCGCCCCAGGCGTCGTCCCTGAGGTTCGACAGCGGGCTCAGGAAGGCGTGGAGGAGATAGCCGTGCGCGCCGTGGATCTCGACGACGTCGTAGCCCGCGGCGAGCGAGCGTTCCGCGGCGGCGGCGAAGGCGGCGACGATCTCCTCCACCTCCCCCGCCGAGAGCGCGTGCGGGACGGGCGCCGCCTCGTCCATCGCGACGGCGCTCGGTGCGACGGCCTGCCAGGCGGGCTCGTCATCGCCGTCGCGGAGCGGGCGGTTGCCCTCCCAAGGGCGCGTCATGCTCGCCTTGCGGCCGGCGTGCCCGAGCTGGATCCCCACCGCCACGCCGTGCCGACGGTAGAGGTCGGTGAGCCGCCGGTGCGCCGCGATCTGCCCGTCGTGCCAGAGCCCGGTGCACCCGTGGGTGATGCGCCCCTCGGGCGACACGGCCGTCGCCTCCACGAAGGCGAGGCCGAGCCCCTGCGTGGCGAACCGCGCGTGGTGCTCCCGATGCCACTCGCCGGGAAGACCATCGACGGCGACGTACTGGCACATGGGCGACAGGACGATCCGGTTCGCGAGCGTGAGCCCTGCGATCGGCAGGGGACGGAAGAGGTGGGGAAGATCGGCCATCGGGCCTCCGGAGCGGTGATCGGACGGACGCGGCACCGCCCGGCATGGGGACCGATCGGCCGCAGGCGCGGGTGGGAACGCCGGGCGAGGACGGAGCGGGCCCGTCCCGCCGAAGCGATGGCGCGGATATGGGGAACCGGGCGAGGCGCTTCACGCGGTCGCGCGCGATCTCCCGCCGTCCTCTCCCTCGGTCATTTGCCGCCCAGGCGCGTCGAGGGCGGAGCAATGCGCCGCAACCGACGCAGCTCGGCGTCGTAGTCGACCAGAGCCTCCACGAGGCGGGCGCAGAGCGGATCGAGCAGCTCGTCGTCTGCCGGCTGGGGCTCGGGCGACTCGAGCGGCTTGTGGGCGTGGGCATCGGCCGACCACCAGGCGGCATTGTCTCGCATCCGCGCCGCCTGGTCGGGAGGAAGGCTCGCGAGAAGAGCCTCGTTGTCCGCGCGGGCCGCCCCGACGATCTCGGCGGCGAGCGCGGGATCGATGACCCATGGCGTCGGCTGCCCGCGGTAGCCGATCCTCGAGAGCACGAAGTCGATCTCGGCCTTGTCAGGCTTCGGCCTAAGGTGCGGATGGCGCTGGAAGAGGCGGAGGATCTCGCCCGGAAGGCTTGTGTTCACTTGCCTTGCCTCAGTCGCCGCCGGATCGTGCTCGACGCCGAAGGTGGCGAAGAAATCACCGACGACGTCCCTTCCGAGCACGGTGACCCTGACGTCGCGGCAGGAGGGATGCTCGCGCCAGCGGCTGATCTGGCTGTGCCACCTCACCGAATCGATCTTCGAGTGCACCCATCTGGCGAGGCCGACGCCGGTCCAAGCGCCCCACTGCCACCATGCCGAGTTCATGAAGTCCACCTGCGGACGCACCACCACGTAGACGATGAACGGCATGGCGAGGTCGTCGAGGAAGCCGCTGTCGGCGAAGGACTGGTAGCGACCGAGCCAGCCCTCGTTGGAGAGGACCACCAGACGCTTGCGATCGACGAGCGCCCGCAGGTCGTCAAACATCTTCAGACGAGCTGGGCGGTCGAGCTTCAGAAGCAAGTCCGCCCCGGACGATGCGATGTAGCCGTAGGCGCTGCGCAGGGACGAGCGGACGGCGGCTGGGCCGTACACGACACGGCGACGGTGACCATTAAGCGCCGCATAACCGATGTCGGACGCATCCCACTTCGCGACCGAGAGCGCTGCCTGCAAGGCGCTCGATCCGCACTTGGCGCCGCCCACGTGGAGGATCAGCGAAGCTTCTTCCATGCAGTCCTGCCGCTGCCTCAATGTGACTGGTCGCGTCGTTCGTGAAGGAGGGGCCCGGCGCGCCGTGGCGTCGGCATGAAGCGCTCCAGGCTCGGGGCGCCCCGTCTCCGCCACGTCTGTTACCCGTTGCGCAACGGCCCGTCCACGGCGGCGCAGGATCGGGCCTTGCCAGGGAGAAGTGCCGCGGCGTGCGCCATCACGAGGGCTCCGCACGACCGCGCCCGGCAAGGCACCCGGAAGGTGCCGGACAGAAGAGGAACCGGCTTGCCTGCACCTCGTGCGCCGGCTGGCCGCGGACGAGGAGCGACAGGCCGCCGCCGGGCGCCTCCTCGCCGGCGCGCCCGACGACGTGGACCATCCCGACGATGCGCTCGCCCCCTGTGGACGCGGCGGACGTGCTGGCGCGGGCGATCGGCTCGACGATGTCCCCAATGCATCGGCCGCGAGACCCGCGCCGTCGCCACTGACGGAGAACCTGAACATGCCTCCTGGAGGCTTCATGGGCCGCCCGCCGTTCCGACGCCACTGACGAGCGGGACCCCGAGTCCGCCGGGATCGGCGTCAGCGAGGGCGTCGGACGCGACGGCGCGGAGGTCAGGCCGCCGGGGGGAAGCGGCGAAGCGGCCCCTCGTCGGCGAGGCGGGCGAGGTAGCGCGCATAGTCGCCCTTGCCGAGGTCGGCCGCGAGCTCGCGCAGCGCCGCCGCGTCGATGAAGCCCATGGTGAAGGCGACCTCCTCGGGACAGCTCACCTTCACGCCCTGCCGCTGCTCCAGGGTGCGCACGAACTCCCCGGCCTGGAGGAGCGATTCGGGCGTCCCCGTGTCGAGCCAGGCATAGCCGCGGCCCATCCCCTCCACCGCGAGCGCGCCCTCCTCGAGATAGATGCGGTTGAGGTCCGTGATCTCGAGCTCTCCGCGAGGCGAGGGCTTCAAGGTCCGCGCAAGCTCGCTCGCCCGCCCGTCGTAGAAATAGAGCCCTGTCACCGCCCAGCTCGACTTCGGCGCCTTCGGCTTCTCCTCGATGGCGACCGCCCTCCCCCCGTCGTCGAACGCCACGACGCCGTAGCGCTCAGGATCGGAGACGCGATAGGCGAACACGGTCGCACCTCGCGCGCGCGCCGCCGCTCGCGCCAGCATCTCCTGAAGGCCGTGGCCGTAGAACAGATTGTCGCCGAGGATGAGAGCCGACGGCTCGCCGCCCGCGAACTCCTCGCCGATGTGGTAGGCTTGCGCCAGCCCCTCCGGCCGAGGCTGCTCGGCATAGCGGAAGCGCATCCCCCACCGGTCGCCGCTTCCGAGCAGCGCCTCGAAGCGCGGCAGGTCGTGCGGCGTCGAGATCAGCAGGATCTCGCGGATCCCGGCGAGCATCAGCGTCGACAGCGGATAGTAGATCATCGGCTTGTCGTAGACGGGCAGAAGCTGTTTCGAGACCGCCAGCGTCATCGGATAGAGCCGCGTGCCACTGCCGCCGGCCAGAACGATCCCCTTCACGTCGTCTCCCGCTCCTGTCCACGCGCCGCCCGCTCGGGACCGCGGCGGCTGACGCGCGTGGCTTAGCCGAACCGTCGGCGCCGCCACAACCCCGGCGCCTCCCGCCCCACCCGGCAAGATCCACCGTCCCGGCCGGGAGAGGGCGCTGGACCGCCCCCTCCCGATCGCGATAGTGAGGCGGCGCCGCGGCAATCGCGCGGGAACGACCGGGAGCGCGTCATGAAGATCCTCGTCACCGGCGGCGCCGGCTTCATCGGGTCCGCCGTCTGCCGCCACCTCGTGCGGGAGACGGACCACGCGGTCGTCGTCCTCGACAAGCTGACCTACGCTGCGAACCTCGCCTCCCTCGAGCCCATCGCGAACAGCCCGCGCTACCGCTTCGTGAAGGGGGACATCTGCGACCGCGCCCTCGTGTCGGAGCTTCTCGCCGCCGAGGACGTCGACGCGATCATGCACCTTGCCGCAGAGAGCCACGTCGACCGCTCCATCGACGGCCCGGGCGAGTTCATCCGCACCAACGTCCAGGGGACCTTCGAGCTCCTCGAGGCGGCGCGCAGGCACTTCGAGCGGCTGAAGGGCGAACGGGCGGAGCGCTTCCGCTTCCACCACGTCTCGACGGACGAGGTCTTCGGCGACCTTCCGATCGACGGCGGCCTCTTCACCGAGGAGACCCCTTACGCACCCTCATCGCCCTATTCCGCCTCGAAGGCCGCGTCGGACCATCTCGCCATGGCCTGGCACCGCACCTACGGCCTGCCTGTCGTCCTCTCCAACTGCTCCAACAACTACGGACCCTACCACTTTCCCGAGAAGCTGATCCCTCTGATGATCCTCAACGCCCTCCACGGGCAGAGGCTCCCGGTGTACGGCCGCGGCGAGAACGTTCGGGACTGGCTCTACGTGGACGACCACGCCCGCGCGCTGACGCTCGTGGTGAGCGCCGGCCGGCCGGGCCGCGCCTACAACGTCGGCGGGCGCAACGAGCGCACGAACCTTGCCGTCGTCCACGCCATCTGCGACGCGCTGGACGGGCTCGTCCCGTCCCCGGCCGGCCCCCGCCGCGACCTCATCGACTTCGTGACCGACCGCCCGGGCCACGACCTGCGGTACGCCATCGACGCGACGCGCATCGAGACCGAGCTCGGCTGGCGTGCGGTGGAAACCTTCGAGACGGGCCTCGAGAAGACCGTCCGCTGGTATCTCGAGAACGAGGCGTGGTGGCGGCCCATCCGCGAGCGCCGCTATTCCGGCGAGCGCCTCGGCCAGGTCGGCGTCGCAGCCGCTTCCTCTGCAGCCGCTCCGGCCTGACCTTCATCAGCCCGGCCTCTCCCCGGCCGGCCGCGCGTTCTCATCCCCGGACGACATCGCGGCGACCGGAACCGGGTCCGCACGCCGCGATCGCCTCCCCCCGTCGACAGTTCCGCCGGAAGATCCCCCGAGCCGTGGCATCGGGTGAGGCGGGCCGGGGAGGCTCAGCCTTCCGGTCCGCCCCGCCGCCGGAAGCCCGGCGGCGGGAAGGGGCCATCGTCAGCTGATGATCTCGAAGTCGCTGGCGGACAGCGAGGGGACGTCGAGTAGGAAGATGGCCATGTCGGCCGCAGAGTCCCCGTCGATGTCGACCTCAACCACCACGTCGTCGACAGACGTGTCGCCATCGGCGTCGATAGACAACCAGCTGATCTCGAGGCCTGCACCCGTGAACGGGTTGTCACCGATGTACGTCAGCGCCCCGAGACCGTCGAAGGTCAGGAAGTCGCCGCCGCTTGCCGCACTGCCCTCGAAGTCGAGGATGATGTCCGGCGTGGTCGGCCCACTGTCCGATGCGGCGTAGTAATCGAAGCTGTCGTTGCCCGAGCCGCCGAAGAGAAGGTCGGAGCCACCGCCGCCGGAGAGGAAATCGTCGCCGTCGCCGCCGCGCAGTATCTCATTGAGCTCGTTGCCGATGATGATGTCGTTGCCGGCCCCGCCGTCGATTTCGACGTCCCCGGTCGCACTCGCGCTGATCGGACCGAACTGCGTCATGATGGAGATGCTCGACGAGAGGAAATCGTCGCCCGCCGTGCCGGTGAGATCGACCTCTCCTGCGACGCCGACTCCGATGAAGCTGCCAATCTCGACGTTGTCAGGCAGCGTGTAGCCGCTGAGGGAGGTGATGACGGTGTCGGTTCCCTCGCCGGGCAGCTCCTCCACCACGTCGCCTTCGTCGTCGACGATGTACTCGTCATCTCCCAGTCCGCCGACCATGGAGTCCGCGCCCTCCGCGCCGTCGAGGAGGTCGTTGCCGCCGCCGCCGAGGAGAGTGTCGTTGTCGGCGCCGCCGGAGAGGAGGTTCGCCTCGTCGTTGCCGACGAGACTGTCGTCGCCCTCCTCGCCATAGAGTGCATCGATACCGGCGTCGCTGGCTGTGATGGTGTCGTTGCCGGCACCACCGAACATGACGTCAGTGTTGCCCGACGAGGCGCCCGAACCACCGTCGATCACGTCGTCGCCGTCTTCGCCGTAGAGACTGTCGTTGCCGGCACCGCCCGTGATGGTGTCGTTGCCGATGCCGCCTTCCACCGTGGCGTCGGTCGAGGCCGACACGTCGAGAACGTTGTCGAGGTCGTTGCCGAGGAGGACCGCAGTCCCCGTCCCGGAGAACGTGGCGTTCTCCACCTCGCCAGAGAGGTTCGCGTTGACCGTCGGATCGATGGAGAAGGCGCCGAGCGAGAACACCACCGTGTCGATGCTGCCCGCCTCGTCGTCCTCGACGACGACGTCATCGGGAGAGTCGACCGTATAGGTGTCGTTGCCGGTGCCACCCTCCATGGTGTCGTTACCGGAACCGCCGTTGAGGAGGTCGTCCCCGGCGCCGCCGATGAGCGTGTCCGGCGCCGTTCCGCCGTCGAGGGTGTCGTTCCCGTCGCCACCCTCGAGCCGGTCGCGGCCGGCCTCGCCGAGGATACTGTCGTCGCCATCGCCGCCCAGGATCGTGTCGAACTGGACGCCTCCGAAGAGGGTGTCGTTGCCGGCGCCGCCGTCGATCTCGTCCTTGCCCTCGTCGCCGTCGATGACGTCGTCGCCCTCGCCGCCCAGGATCGTGTCGTTGTCGGCACCGCCCTCGATGGTGTCGTTATCGCTGCCACCGTCGATGCTGTCCGCACCGGCGCCGCCGAGGATCGAATCGCCGCCACTGCCGCCAAGGATCGCGTCGGTGCCATCTCCGCCGAGGAGGGTGTCGAAGCCGCTGCCACCGTCGATCGTGTCGTTGCCCTCGCCGCCCTCGAGGCTGTCACTGCCCGCTTCGCCGATGAGGCTGTCGTCGCCGTCGCCGCCGAAGACGGTGTCGAACTGGACGCCGCCGAGGATCGTGTCGTTGCCGCTACCGCCTTCGATCTCGTCCTTGCCCGCGCCGCCTTCGATGGAATCGTTGCCCTCGCCGCCGAGGATCGTGTCGTTATGGTCGCCGCCCTGGATGGAATCGTCGCCGGCACCGCCCTCGATGGAGTCATTCCCGTCACCGCCGAGGAGCGTGTCGATCCCCTCGCCGCCGAAGAGGCTGTCCTCGCCGTCGCCGCCCTCGATGGAATCGTCGCCGTCACCGCCATCGATCTCGTCGTTGCCGGCCCCGCCGATGAGCGTGTCGTCGCCCTCGTTGCCGGCGATGTCGTCGTCGCCCGCACCGCCGTCGATGGAATCGTTGCCGGCCCCCGCGAGCGTGACGTCGCCCCCGTCGCCGGAGAGGATGTCGTTGCCCTCGCCGCCGAGGATCAGGTCGTCGCCGCCCTGGCCCGCGATCACGTCGTCGCCGTCGCCACCTGCGAGGGAGTCGGCGAAGTCGGACCCCGAGATCGTGTCGTTGCCGGCGCCGCCGTCGATGTTGCTGTAGGTGTCGACGCCCGACGGAAGGCTGTCCGTCGGATCCTCGTTCGCCCCGTTGATGACGTTGTCGAGGCCGTTGCCGCGGAGATAATGCGGCCCGACGCCCTGCCAGACGAGGATCTCGACCTCGTCCGCAAGAACATAGGGGCTCCCCTCCGTCCCACCGAAGGTGGTGTAGAGGATGTCACCCGTTCCCTCGCCCGGCTCCTCGACGACGATGTCGCCGGCGCTGTCGACGAAGTAGGCGTCGTTGCCGTCGCCACCGACCATGGAGTCGTCGCCGGCACCGCCCCCGAGGATGTCCTCGCCGTCGCCGCCGATCAGCGTGTCGTTACCGTCCGCACCGAAGACGAGACCGTTGATCGCGCCGGAGACGTCGAGGACGTTGTCGAGGGCATTGCCCGCGAGGAACGCGACACCGCCGGGATCGCCGAGATAGATGGCGTTCTCCACCTCGCCGGAGAGATTCGGGTTCTCGCCCGGGTCGAGGTAGTAGGTGTCTATGGTGAAGCCGACGGTGTCGGTGGTGCCGGGCGTTGCGTCCTCGACGACAACGTCGCCGGTAGAATCCACCACGTAGGAATCATTGCCGGAGCCACCGACCATCGAATCGTCGCCGGCGCCACCATCCAGCGTGTCGTCGGCCGTGCCGCCGTCGAGCGTGTCGTTGCCGTCACCGCCGGAGAGGCTGTCCCTGCCCGCAGCGCCGACGAGGCTGTCGTCGCCTTCGCCGCCCGAGATGGTGTCGAACTGGACGCCGCCAAGAATAAAGTCGTTGCCCTCGCCACCATCGATGCTGTCAGCACCTGCAGCGCCGTCGATGTAGTCGTTCCCGCCCCCGCCGGCGATGCTGTCGTTCCCGTCGCCGCCGAGAAGGGTGTCGTCCCCCGGACCGCCGAGGAAGCTGTCGCCAATCGTGGTTCCGTTCGCGACGATCACCAGCGACGGGTCCGGGCTCGACGGCGACAGGATGCCAGCACCGACGGCCACGTCGGCGATGGTGTTGTTGAGGCTGTCGTCACCGTTGAAGGGGGCGCCGAACAGGATGTCGCCGGCGAGGTCGGCGTTGCCGAGGATGGAGTAGGCGGTGTCGATGTCGGAGACGTCGTTGCTCTGGATCGTGGCACCGTCGACGTTGGACACGTCCAGACCGACGCCGATGACGGACTCGCCGGACCCCTGGATCACGTTCCCCGTCACGACGAGGTTCGTCATCAGCTCGCCGAATGACGGGCCGCCGGCCGCGATGATGCCGACGAGACCGCCCGTACCCTGCTGGGGCGCGCCGCCGATGACGGCCCCGGTGGCAATGATGTTGTCCGAGATCGTGACGTCGTCGCCGCCGAAGACGGCGATGCCGCTGCCCACCGGGTCGGCCGTTCCGAAACCGATGTTCTGGACGACGTTTCCGTCGATGAGGCTGCCGGAAAGGAGCTCGAACGCCTGGAGGCCGAACTGGCTCGACGCCCCGTCGTCGCCCGTGACGGTGTTGCCACCGAGAAGGCCGCCCACGGTGGCGCGCACGCCGTCGAGGAATATGCCCACCTGCCCGAAGTCGGACACGTCGGCGTTGACGATGGTGACGTGCTGCGTCGGCGCGCCGGGGTCGTTCGCGCTCCCCGCGTAGATGCCGGCACCGATCTCATGAGCCGACGTACCCGTGGTGGTCACCCCGTCGATGACGGTGTTCACCGTCGGAGTGCCGCCGGTGTCCGTCACGGAAATCGCCGCGTAGATGGGGCTCGCCGGATCGTGGCCGCCGCCGTCGACGGTCACGTTCGAGATCGTGACGTTGTCGACGCCCTCGACGAGGACCGCGGTCTTGATCGCCGTGCCCGACGGCGACGTGTCGTCCAGAAGCTGCCCCAGAGTCGGCGCGATGGTGACGTCGGCACCCGCGGCGGCCGTGATCGTGAGGCTTCCGAGATCGGCGAGACCGGCCGTCGCCGACGTGATCGACAGGGCTTCGTCATAGGTGCCCGTGCCGATCTCGATGGTGACGTCTTCTCCTGCGGATTGGGATGCTGCGGCGAGGAGTGCGGCCGAGATGGTGGATTCGTCGTCGGGAACGCGGATCAGCACGGACATCGCTCTCTCACCCCTATGTCATGGTCGCCGCAGCAGCGCAGCGTTCCTCAAAATGCTTTGTGCCGCTCACCGGGAGGCGTGGCAGCCAAAGGTCGGGGCTGGCGGACGATCTGGCGCCTCGCTGCCCATCTTGGTGTCTCTGAACTTTTCAGTCAAAAGTCAACGCCCCTGGCAGAGAGCACCAGGAGAGGCGTTCCGGAGCACAACCCGACGCCGCAACCGCCGCGCGCAGATCAGGCTCCGCCGCGCGCTGTCGATGCCCGGACCTCGAGATGCCCTGATGGCTCCGGGGGACCGCTGCCCGCAAGCACGGCCGCTGGCGCTCCTCACGCCCGCCCGGCGGCGAAAGGCCCGGCTCGAGATGGTGGGCGCGCGTCAGGAAGCCCCGTCGCCGGCCGCCGCCGGGGCTCCGGGAGATGGCAGGAGCGCGTCCGTCCGCCCGAGGATGCGGTACACGACAAGCGCGACCCACTCGCGCGCCGCGAGATCGGCGAGCGCGAGGCCCGCGAGCGGATCCTGGAGGGAGAGCTCCCCGTCCGTCGGGACGCGGTGGTCCACCGGGTAGGCGATCATCGCGGGCCACCCCGCCCCGCGGAAGGTCGCCATGGCGCGGGGCATGTGGAAGGCGCTCGTCACGAGGAGGTAGCGCTCGTCGGGCCGCGGGCTCGCCCGCTCCAGCGCGTGGCGCGCGTTCCCGGCGGTGGACGTGGAGCGGTCCTCCAGCACCATCCGCGCGCGCGCGATCCCGAAGGTCTCGAGAAGGGACGCCGAGAGCTCCGCGCTCGACTGATCCTGCGGGCCGATGGGGTTGCCGGCGATGACGAGCCGCGACTCGGGGAAGCGCAGCGCGAGTTCGGCGGCGGCGGTGAGACGCTCGCCCGCTTCGGAGAGGGCGAGGTAGCTCCCGTCGTTGGCCCGCCCGCCGTCAAGGTAGCCGCCGAGGACGACGATGCCGTCCGGCGGGGCGGCGAGCCGTGGCGTCGGGAAGCGCGTCTCGAGGGGGACGAGCGCCGCCGCACCGACGGGAAGGAGGCCGAAGACCGCAAAGCCCGCGGCCCCGAGCGCGAGGAAGAGGGTGCCGAGCCGCCGCCGGAGGGGAAGGAGGACGAGGCCCGCGAGAAGAAGGATGAGTGTCGCGCTCGACGGGCGCAGGAAGGCGAAGACGATCTCCCCGGGGCTCACGCGGCAGCGTCCCAGGCGGGCGCGAACTCGGGGTCGATGAGACGCCCGTCCGGCTGCGCGAGGCGGTCGATGGCCGCGACGTCCTGCGCCGTCAGCCTCACGTCGAGGGCCGCAAGGTTCTCCCCGAGGCGCTCCGGCGAGGCGCTCTTCGGGATGGCGACGACGCCCTCCTGCGCGAGGAGCCAGGCGATGGTCACCGCCGCCGCGCTGGTCCCGAGGCGCTTCGCGATCGCCACGATCACGGGCTCGTCGAGCACCTTTCCGCGTGCGAGCGGGCAGTACGCGGTGAGGCCCATGCCGTGGCGGGCGAGCACCGCCCTCACGGCCGACTGGTCGAGATAGGGATGGTACTCGACCTGGTTAACGGCGAGCTGGACGGATGCGGCGGCGACAGCCTCCTCCACGAGGGCGACGGGAAAGTTCGAGATCCCGACGGCCCTCGCGAGACCGCGCGCGTGGACGGCGCACAGCCCCCTCACCGCCTCGCGCACGGGAACCTCACGGCTCGGCCAGTGGATGAGGAAAAGGTCGAGCCGGTCGATCCCGAGCCGCTCCAAGGAGCCCTCGGCGGCGCGCATCATGGCGTCCGGCGCGAGGTGCTCGTGCCAGACCTTCGAGGTGAGGAACACGTCCTTTCTCGCGACGCCCGAGGCGCGGAGCCCCTCCCCCACCTCGCGCTCGTTGCCGTACATCTCGGCGGTGTCCACGTGGCGGTAGCCGAGCGCGAGCGCCGCCTCCACCGCCCGTGCGCAGGTCTCGCCCGCGAGCGGCCAGGTCCCGAGGCCGAGGCGCGGAACAGAGACTCCCGCGACGTCGAGGACCGGTCCCACCGGACCGCCCTCAGGAAAACTCGTCGACGGTGCGCACCACCTTGTGGACGAGACCGTAGGCGATCGCCTCCTCGGCGCCCATCCAGTAGTCGCGGTCGGTGTCCTTCTCGATCCGCTCGATGGGCTGGCCGGTGGCGTTGGCGAAGAGGATGTTGAGCCGCTCGCGCATCTTCAGGATCTCGCGCGCCTGGATCTCGATGTCGGACGCCGCGCCGCCCGCGCCGCCCGACGGCTGGTGCAGGAGGAAGCGCGTGTTGGGCGTGCAGTAGCGGTCCTCAGTGGGCACGGAGATGTAGATGAGGGCGCCCGCCGAGGCGACCCAGCCCATGCCGAGCATCCTCACCTTCGGCCGGATGAGGCCGATGGTGTCGTGGATCATGTCGCCCGACTCCACGTGGCCGCCGGGCGAGGAGACGATCACCGTGATGGGATCGTTGGAAACGTGGGCGAGCGCGAGGAGCCGCTGGCACACGTCGCGGGCGAGGTCCATTGTGATCTGCCCGACGATCATCACCTGCCGCGCATCGAACAGGTGCTTGTCGACGGGAATGGACTGCTGCGACTTCAGCTTCTCCTCGTCGGCATCTTCGTCGTCGAAGCGGGGGGTGATCGGCATCGCGTCCTGTCCTCGTTCAGGGCCGCTATCTATGGAGGTGCGCCGCGAAACGCAAACGGGATCGGTTCGCCCACCGAACCGTTGTCATTGTGCCTGACGGAGGAACGCCGTGCGACCGACGGACGACGCCATCGCCCTTATCGACAAGCGGAAGCTCGCCGAGCGCTTCCTCGTGGAGCTCGGCCCGGCGGTCGCCTTCGTGGCGGCGCTCCAGGTGTCGGGGCTGAATGTCGCGACCGCGGTCTTCGTCGCGGCCGTGGCGCTCGCGGCGTCCTACTCCTGGTTCCAGAAGCGCCGCTTTCCCCTCATCCCGGCCGCCATGGTGGTGGTCACCGCCATCTTCGGCGGGCTCACCATCCTCCTCGGCGAGGCCGCATGGATCGAGTTCCGCGCCACCCTCGTGAACGTCCTCGGCGCCGTCACGATCCTCGGCGGGCTCGTCGCGGGCCGGCTCTTCCTGAAGGCGTCGCTCCAGGAGGGCTTCCGCCTCAACGAGGGCGCCTGGTGGATGCTCTCGCTGCGCATGGTCGCCTACCTCCTCGCCCTCGCCGCCGCCAACGAGGCGGTGAGGCTCACCGTCTCGACGGAGACCTGGGCGTGGTTCAAGGCGTCCATCCCCTTCCTCAACGTCGCCTTCCTCGCCCTCAACTGGCCCCTGATCCGCGCGAACCTCCTCGCCGAGGAGGGAGCCGAGCTCACCGAGAGCCCGCCGGCGGGGGCAAAGTCGGCCCTGTCCCCTTCGGCCGATCTCGGCATCGCCGCGCCCGCGGCGGAGCGCCGGAAGGCCGATGCCTGACGCAAGGTCGCGCGCCCTTGCGCTGCGGGCGGCGAATGGCTTTCTTCACGCCGAAGCCGCAGGGACCGGAGGGCACATGGCGTACATCACGATGAACCGCTTTCGCGTGAAGAAGGGGTCGGAGGCGGATTTCGAGGCCGTCTGGCTCGGCCGCGATTCGCACCTTCATGCGGTGCCGGGCTTCAAGGAGTTCCACCTCCTGAAGGGCCCCGAGAAGGACGACCACGTCCTCTACGCCTCCCATACGGTGTGGGAGACGGAGGATGCCTTCAAGGACTGGACGCGCTCCGAGGCCTTCCGCAAGGCGCACGCCGGGGCGGGCGACAACAAGCCCATGTACCTCGGCCATCCCGAGCTCGAGGCCTTCGAGGTCATCCAGACGATGTGACGCGGTGCGGCGCGCGGCGGCGAAGCGGCCGCGGCGCGCCAGCACCTCGCGCGTGTCGAAGGCGCGGCCCGCGCGCGGGTCGTCCCGGTCCCGGTCTGGGAAGACAAGGGTGACGGCGGCCTTTGCCTGCCCGCCGGGCGCCACAACCGGGTCGAGCCCGGAGGGGCGCGTGTCCCGTTAGAGGATGGCGCACGCCCTGGCCCGCGGGGTCCAGAGGTGGCGCTGCGTCAAGGAGGAAGAAGGGCGCGCCGTCCAGGAATGCGAGCGCCGCCGCGCATCCACGCTCACCTGGAGGCGCCAGACGTCGCGCGGCCGAGGCACCGCCCGGGATGCGACGCACCCGCCAGGAAGGCTTGCGTGCACGATCGCTGCAAGACGTCGTAGACGACGGGTCGGGGATACCCGATCCGGCGGTCAAGGCATGCCACAGCGCGCCGGCCGGATCAGGCGCGGCATCGCAACGGAACGAGAGGCGTGAGGCGGACCGGCGGGACGCATCCCGCCGATCGAAACGTCAAGCCGGACGCCGCAAGAAGGGGCGCCGACGGCTCACCGCATGACGGGAATCGTGAACTCCGCCCCCTCCTTCACGCCACCCGGCCAACGAGACGTCACTGTCTTCGTGCGCGTGTAGAAGCGGATCGAATCCGGGCCGTGCTGGTTGAGGTCGCCGAAGCCGGAGCGCTTCCAGCCGCCGAAGGTGTGGTACGCCAGCGGCACAGGGATCGGCACGTTGATGCCCACCATCCCCACCTCCACCCGCGAGGCGAAGTCGCGCGCCGCATCGCCGTCCCGCGTGAAGATCGCGACGCCGTTGCCGTACTCGTGATCGTTCGGAAGCCGCAGCGCCTCCTCGTAGTCCTTCGCCCGCACCACCGAGAGCACCGGCCCGAAGATCTCGTCGCGGTAGATCGACATGTCCGCCGTCACGCGGTCGAACAGGCACGCGCCGTGGTAGAACCCGTCCTCGTAGCCCTGCATGGTGAAGCCGCGGCCGTCGACCACGAGGTCAGCCCCCTCGGCGACGCCCGCGTCCACGTAGCGGCGCACCTTCTCCACAGCCGCGCGCGTCACGAGCGGCCCGAAGTCGGCGTCCGGATCGTGGGAGGGGCCGATCTTCAGCGCCTCCACCTTCGGGACGAGCTTCTCCATCAGCGCTTCCGCCGCCTTCTCGCCCACGGGGACGGCGACCGACACGGCCATGCACCGCTCGCCCGCCGAGCCGTAGCCGGCGCCGACGAGGGCGTTCGCGGCCATCTCCATGTCGGCGTCCGGCATCACGATCATGTGGTTCTTCGCGCCGCCGAAGCACTGGGCGCGCTTCCCGTGGGCCGCCGCCGTGGCATAGACGTACTGCGCGATGTCGGAGGAGCCGACGAAGCCGACGGCCGCGATGCGCGGGTCCGTGAGCAGCGTGTCCACCGCCACCTTGTCCCCCTGCACGACGTTGAGGACGCCGGCCGGAAGCCCCGCCTCCATCATGAGCTCGGCGAGGCGGACGGGGACCGACGGGTCCCGCTCGGACGGCTTCAGGATGAAGGCGTTGCCGCACGCGATGGCGGGGCAGAACTTCCACATCGGGATCATGGCGGGGAAGTTGAACGGCGTGATGCCGGCCACCACGCCGAGGGCCTGGCGCATGGAGTACATGTCGATCCCCGGCCCCGCCCCTTCCGTGAACTCGCCCTTCACGAGGTGGGGGATGCCGATGGCGAACTCCGCCACCTCGAGGCCGCGCTGGATGTCCCCCTTCGCGTCCGGCACGGTCTTGCCGTGCTCGGAGGCGAGAAGGTCGGCGAGCTCGTTCATGTTGTCGTTGAGGAGCTGGACGAAGCGCATCATCACGCGCGCGCGCCGCTGCGGGTTGGTGGCGGCCCAGGCGGGATGCGCCGCCGCGGCGTTCTCGATGGCGGCGCGCACCTCGTCCGCGGAGGCGAGCGCCACCTTCGCCTGAACCTCCCCCGTTGCGGGCCGGAAGACGTCGCCCTCCCGCCCGGAGGCGCCCTCGACGATCCTGCCTCCGATGAAGTGTCCGACCTTGCGCATGTTCCTCTCCCCGGCCGCCGGTCCGGCGCCCGCCGTCTCGCGTGATAAGGCGCGGCAGGGCACCGCGCCGAGCCGCACACCGGGGGCACAAAACTCCATCAGGGGTGCGCGCCGCAAGTCGGATCGGGACGGAAGGCGCGGCGCTACGCTCCGCGTGCTTCTTCCGGCCTCGCCGTTGCATTACCCTCGTGTGGCGGTGTGGCGATCGGAGCGGGGCGGCCATGGCGACACGACGACATTTTCTCGCCGTCGCGGCTCTCGCGGTGGTCCTCGTGGCGGCCGCCGGCGGGCGGGCGAGCGCGCAAGGGGACGACTGGCTCCGCGAGACGTTCGAGGCCGTGCGCACCCTTCAGACGGACGCCCAGTGTTTCGACGGGCGCCAGCCGCGCACGCTCCACATCCTCGGCCTCGCCCATTCTCCGGGCATCGTGGACGAGGCGGGTCGGATCGAGATTCTGGGCCGCCTCTCCGGCCTCCTGTCGCAGGAGACGCGCCTTTCGGTGACGAAGGCGGACACCTTCGCCTTCATCGCCACCTCGAGCGTCGACCACGGCCCGGCGCGGAGCCGGGAGATCGCCGACCTCCTCGCCCGCGCCGACCGGGCGGACATCACGGTGCTGGTGCAGCCGTTCCGCCCGCGCGGCGGCTCGGTGGACGCGGAGATCCGCCTCTGGGGCCGGAGCGCTGAGGAGGACCGGATCGGCTGCACCCCGTCCCTCGTGGTGACGATCCCGGTCGCCGACCCCCTCTGCGCCACCGCCTTCGAGACCGCCCGCGCCCGCGGCACGGTGGAGGCGCTGGCGTCGTTCAAGGCATTGCTGCCCGCCTGCCCCCAGGTGGCGGACGCGCGGACGGCGGCGGCCCTCCTCGCCGCCGATCGCGAGCGCGCCTGCATGACGGCCTTCGCCGAGGCGAGCGCGGCGAACACCGCCCCGGCGCTCTCGGGCTTCATCGCCGCCCACCGCGACTGCGCCCTCGCCGCGACCGCCGGCGCCCTCCTCGCCCGCCTCACCCCCACCGCCCCGCCGGCCCCGGCCTCTCTTCCGTCCGCGGCCTCGGAGGCGACCCCGGCCACGCGTCCTCCAGCGACTTCGCCGGCGACCGCGCCGGCGACCCCGTCCGCGCCGGAGACCGCGGCCAGGCCGGAGACTCCCGCGACGGCGGCCGTTCCCGCGGTCCACGCGTGCGACCGGCTGGCCGCGCGGCCCGGCTCCCACCCGGCGCTGGACGGCGTCGAATTCGTGGCGATCGATCCCAGGCCCGCCGTCAGCGCCTGTGCCGACGCGGTGGACGCGTTTCCCGGCGAGCCGCGCTTCATGACGTCCTACGGCAGGGCGCTCCACGCGGCGGAGCGGTACGACGAGGCCGCGCGATGGTACCGCCGCGCCGCCGACGCCGGCGACACCGTCGGAATGGTCAATCTCGGGAGGGGGTACAAGACCGGCGAGGGCGTCGCGCAGGACGACGGCGAGGCCGTCCGCTGGTTCCGCCGCGCCGCGGACGCCGGCGGCACCCTCGGGATGAGCCACCTCGGCCTGATGTACGCCAGCGGCCGCGGCGTCGAGCGGGACGATGCCGAGGCCGTCCGCTGGTACCGCCGCGCCGCCGACGCCGGCGATCCCAGCGCGATGCACCTCCTCGGCTTCATGTACACGGCTGGCCGCGGCGTCCCGCGCGACGACGTCAGGGCGCTGCGCTGGTCCCGCCGCGCCGCCGCGAAAGGCCACGCCTACGCCATGCGGCTGCTCGGCTGGCGGTACGAGAACGGCCGGGGCGTCGTGAAGAACGCCACGAGGGCCTTCGGCTGGTACGAGCGCGCCGCCGACGCGGGAGACGTGGAGGCGATGAGGAGGGTCGCGGACATGTACTTCGACGGCCTTGGCGTCGAGCGCGACCGGATCGAAGCCTTCCGCTGGCGGGAAAGGGCGGCGGCCGAGGGGGGCTGACCGGCCGAAGGCCCCCCGGACGGACCCCCACCAAAGAAAGGGGGCCGCTCGCGCGGCCCCCAAAAAGAAAGAGGGCCGCTTGCGCGGCCCTCCGTGAGATGGGCGGGACGGCTGGCGTCCGGCCTCGAAGCCCGGTCGTTCAGCGAAGCCGCGAAGGCTGCTCCACGGTCTCACGATCCGACCCAGACGCGAGCGCCCGCACCATGATCTCACTCGATACCATCGGATCACCTCCTTTCACTTCGTTGAACACGAGAGCTAGGTTGCCACGATTCGCCACCGATGCAAGGGCGCCAGCGTGACGGTTCGTCCATGAGGCCGCCGCGCCCATCGGCCGGCGCCGGACACAGCCCCCTCAGACGAAGTCGGACACCCGCGCGAAGACGACGCCGAGCGCCTCCATCTCGGCCCGCGCCTCTGCGAGGGAGCCGGCGAGGTCGATGGCGCGGCAGGCGTCCTCCACCACGGTGACGGTAAAGCCGAGGCGGACCGCGTCGATAGCCGAGTAGCGCACGCAGTAGTCCGTCGCGAGGCCGGCGAGCACGACGGCGCCGAAGCCGCGCTCCCTCAGCCAGCCGGCGAGCCCGGTCGGCGTCGTCCGGTCGTTCTCGAAGAACGTCGAGTAGCTGTCGATCTCGCGGCGGAAACCCTTGCGCACGATGGTGTCGGCGCACTCGGTCGCGAGCAGCGGGTGAAAGTCCGCGCCGCGCGTCCCCCGCACGCAGTGTTCGGGCCATGCCACCTGCGCGCCATAGGGCATCGTCACGATCCCGAACGGCTCAACCCCGGGGTGGCTCGAGGCGAAGGAGAGATGATCGGCCGGGTGCCAGTCCTGCGTCAGCACCACCGCCGGAAAGGCGGCCATCAGCGCGTTGACCGGCGCCACGACCTCGTCCCCGCCAGCCACCGCGAGGGCGCCGCCGGGACAGAAGTCGTTCTGCACGTCCACCACCAGGAAGGCAGCTTCCGCCTCGCCCCGTCCCGTCTGCACACCCATGAGCCTCTCCCTGACGCCGTCCGGTGCGCGCGAACACGGAAAATCCCCGCGCGCCCGCAAGACCCGACGCACGGCGAAGGAAGAGGCCCGCGGAGGGCGCCGTCAACCTCGCCCGGGGCCTTCAACAGTGCTTCACCTCGGCGCATCGACATGGCAGGACGGACCCGGCGCGGCGGCCCCCCGGGGGCGGACGACGGAACCGCGCCGGAACCTGCGGGAGAAGCCGTGACGGACGACGCCCTGAAACGGAAGGTTCTTCACGTCGGTTGCGGCAGCAAGAGCCTGCGCCACCTTCCCGCCCCGTTCCACGACGGAACGTGGGCGGAGATCCGCCTCGACATCGACCCCTCCTGCCGGCCGGACATCATCGGCACGATCGTCGACATGGAGGGTGTCGCCACCGGCTCGGTCGACGCCGTCTACTCCTCCCACAACATCGAGCACGTCTTTCCGCACGAGGTGCCCGTCGCGCTCGGCGAATTCGCCCGCGTGCTGACGGCCGACGGGTTCGCGCTCATCACCTGCCCGGACCTTCAGTCCCTCGGCGAGGCCATCGCTGCGGGGCGGGTGGAGGATCCCGTCTACACCTCCCGGATGGGGCCCATCGCGCCGCTCGACATCCTCTACGGCCACCGCGGCTCGGTGGCGAGGGGGCAGCACCACATGGCCCACCGCTGCGGCTTCACGCAGGAGACCCTGGCGAAGGCGCTGCGGGCGGCGGGGTTCGCCTCGGTGGGGGTGAGGCCGAAGCGGGAGGGCTCGATCAACCTTTGGGCCGTCGCCATGAAGGGTGCCGTCGGCAAGGATCGGCTCCGGCGGATGCTGGACGAGTACAGCCACCATTCGCGATAGATCGGCGGTCCCCTCAGGGCCGCCTTCCGCCAGCTGGCGCCCGCGCATCGTGGCGCGGGCGCTTCTTGCGGATCAGGACGTCGGGAGCGAGGCGCTCCACATGCAGCCGCCGGACTTCCCACCGCTGTAGCGGACGGGCGTCGCGGGGGTGTCGGTGGCCGGGGTGGTGCTGGCGGGGGTGGTGGTGGCCGGGGTCGTGGACGCGACGGGCGCGGTGGCCTCGCCCTTCACGGCCTTGGTGGTGGCCTCCTCGGCGAAGGCAGGAGCCGCGAACGCGACGACGGCGGCGGCAAGGACGACACGACGGATCATGAGCAACCCTCCTCTGGCTGGAATAGGAAGGTTATCGCGCCGCGCCGTCTTCTCAAGCAATGAAGTTGTGCACGCGGTGGTCGATCGCGCGCCGAACAGCCCGGGTGGCGCTCATCCCGGCGGCGAGCGGGGCGAGGGCGGCGGGACGAGGCGGCCACCCCGGCGCTTCAACCGCCTGACGAAGCGCGGGGATACCGGACGCGGTCTCGGCGCGCCCCCGCAACCCCCGGCACGGAGCACCGATCGGCGAACCGCCATGCGCGGCCTTCCGCCGCATCCTCGCGAGCGACTGCGAGTCCCCCCGTCAGCGCGGCGCCGCGATGAAGACCCAGGTCAAGGGCTCGGCGCGCGCCTCGCCTTGCGCAGGGTGCGCTCGCGGTGGAAGGCGAGGAAGGCAGGGCTCGGCCTGTCCACCGCCCGCTCGGGAAGCGCAAGGCCCGTGACGTTGCCGAGGAACGCGCTCGCCTCGGCGGACAGCGCGGGCGTGCGCATGAGGCGCCAGTCGTCGTCGAAGGTGATGAGGTGGCGGTCGAACATCCAGTGCACCGTGCGCGTCAGGGCGATCCCGTTGGAGACGAGGTCCGGCCCGCCGTCGGCGACCGGCCTGATGTGGGCCGCCTCCACCTCGCTCGCCCCGCCGCCGTTCACGAGGCGCATCCCCGTGAGCGCGCAGCGCCTGTCGTAGGCCCTGAGGACACGCTCGCGAAACCAGCCCTCCCGCTTCGCCCTCAGAACCTCCTCGAGAGGACGCTCGAGCGGCGCCTGCTCCTCCGCGAGTCCCTGCGCCTCGCCCCCGTCAGGGGGCTCAACGAGACAGTCCGCAAGGGCGAGGAGGCGGCGGAAGGCGTCCCCTCGCCGATGATCCTCACCGCGTTCTGCGGATTGAAGCCGACCTCCACAGGGCGATGCGTCCCGTGGACAGGCACGGGCGCCGCGAAGGTGCCGGCGCCGGACAGCCGCGCGTAGAAGTGGTCGGCACGCGCGGGATCGGGGTCGACGCGCTCGACGCGGGCGAAGCTCACGTAGCCGTTCGCGCCGCGCCCCCTGTCCTTCAGCTCGTGGAAGGCGACCCAGTCGCCCACGAGCCGCTCCACCCGCGACAGGTAAGCCCGCGGGAAGTGGTAGCGTTCGCCCGGGACGTCGTCGTAGGGGCTCGAGGCCCTGTACGTGAACACCCCGGGCATCGCCGGCTCACACGTCCGCGTAGGCGCGCAGCTCCGCCCTGCCGCCCGGATGGGTCACGGCGCCCTTCTCCGCGGAGCCGACCTGCTGGGCGAACTTCCAGAGATAGCCTGACGTGAAGGTCGTCTCCCGCGGCTGCCACTGCGCCCGGCGCGCGGCGAGCTCCTCGTCGGAGAGCGCCACCTCAAGGGTGCCCGCGACCGCGTCGATGGTGACGATGTCGCCGTCCTTCAGGAGGCCGATGGGACCGCCGACAGCCGCCTCGGGACCCACGTGCCCGATGCAGAAGCCGCGCGTCGCGCCGGAGAAGCGGCCGTCGGTGATGAGGGCCACCTTGTCGCCCATGCCCTGGCCGTAGAGCGCCGCCGTGGTGGACAGCATCTCGCGCATCCCGGGACCGCCCTTCGGTCCCTCGTAGCGGATCACGAGAACCTCCCCCTCCTCGTAGGTGCGCCCCGTGACGGCGGCGAACGCCTCCTCCTCCGAATCGAAGCAGCGCGCCGGGCCGGAGAACCTCAGGTTCTTCATGCCCGCCACCTTCACGATGGCGCCCTCGGGGGCGAGGTTGCCCTTCAGCCCCACGACGCCGCCCGTCGGCGTGATCGGCCTGTTCGCCGGGTAGACCACGTCCTGGTCGGGGTTCCAGGGCACCTTCTCGAGGTTCTCCGCGATGGTGCGGCCGGTCACCGTCATGCAGTCGCCGTGCAGGAAGCCGTGGTCGAGCAGCGTCTTCATGAGGAGCGGGATTCCGCCCACCTCGAAGAGGTCCTTCGCCACGTACTTCCCGCCGGGCTTGAGGTCCGCGATGTAGGGGGTGCGCCTGAACACCTCGGCGACGTCGTGGAGGTCGAAGTCGATCCCGCACTCGTGGGCGATGGCCGGCAGGTGGAGCCCGGCGTTGGTGGACCCGCCGGAGGCCGCCACCACCACGGCGGCGTTCTCGAGCGCCTTGCGGGTGACGATGTCGCGCGGGCGGATGTTCCTGTGGACGAGGTCCATCACCTGCTCGCCGGCCGTCATGCAGAAGCGGTCGCGGATCTCGTAAGGGGCGGGGGCGCCGGCCGAATAGGGCAGCGCGAGGCCGATCGCCTCGGACACTGTCGCCATGGTGTTCGCGGTGAACTGGGCGCCGCAGGAGCCGGCGGAGGGGCAGGCCACCTGCTCCAGCTCGTCGAGGTCCTCGTCGCTCATGTCGCCGACGGAGTGCTTGCCCACCGCCTCGAACAGGTCCTGCACGGTCACCGTCTGCCCGCGGAACGAGCCCGGCAGGATCGAGCCGCCATAGATGAAGATGGAGGGGACGTTGAGGCGGACCATCGCCATCATCATGCCGGGCAGCGACTTGTCGCAGCCCGCAAGGCCCACGAGCGCGTCGTAGCAGTGACCGCGCATGGTGAGCTCGACCGAGTCGGCGATCACCTCCCGGGAGGCGAGCGAGGACTTCATCCCCTCGTGGCCCATGGCGATGCCGTCGGTGACGGTGATGGTGCAGAATTCGCGCGGCGTGCCGTTGGCGGCCGAGACGCCCTTCTTCACCGCCTGCGCCTGGCGCATGAGGGCGATGTTGCAGGGGGCCGCCTCGTTCCAGCAGCTCGCGACGCCGACGAGGGGCTGGTGGATCTGCTCCTTGGTGAGGCCCATCGCATACAGGTACGAGCGGTGGGGCGCGCGGCTCGGCCCCTCCGTGACATGCCGGCTCGGCAGCCTGTCCTTGATGAGCGTGCGCTTCTGCATCGGTGTCGTCTCCTCCTTGCTGGAAGAAGTCGTCTTCCAAATCGGCGCAGATCACAAGCCGTCAGTTGTCCCCGCATCCCTCGTCCGTCCCGCGCGGGACGGAACCCGCGGGCCGATGCGCGGCTTCATGTGGACGCAGCGGTGCGGCTGCGGTGCGGCTGCGGGAAAGGCGACTTCCCGCCGTCGCGGCAGCCGCGGCACGAGGGAACGCGAAAAGGGGGGACGCAGGGTGCAATGGCCGCTCCTTGCGCGGCGCCGGCTGACGGCCGTGGCGCTCGTTCTCCTCGCGGCGGCGCTCATTGCCGAAGGCGTCTCGGCGCAGGACGACGGAGAGACGTTTGCCTTCGAGGTGGACGCCATCAACGCGGGCCTTGTGCCGGCCGAGCCGCCGCTCCAGCGCGATTCCCCGCGCGCCGCGCTGGAAACCTTTCTCGACGCCATCCGCAGCGGCGACTTCCTGCGCGCGGCCCACGTCCTCAATCTCGGCGCTTTCCCGCCCCAGGACCAGGAGGAGGTGGCCCCGCAGCTCGCCCTCATGCTCGCCTTCGTCCTGCGTCGCTACGACCTCGTCGACTGGTCGGAGATCCCCGACCAGCCGGACGCGCGCGTGATCCCCGGGCTCGAGCAGCCGATCAGCCCCTATTCGCGCCGCTCCGTGCCACTCGGCGAGGTGGTGCTGGAGGGGCGGCCGGTTCCCATCAGCATCCAGCGCTTCCAGGTGGAGGACGAGGAGCCGGTCTGGCTGTTCTCGCCGTTCGTCGTGAAGCGGGTCCCGGCGCTCTACGCGGCGAGCCGGCCCGGACTCTTCAGCGACTGGGTGCCGCTCGAGCGGCGGCTCGAGACGCTCGGGCAGGTCTCGCGGCTCGAGCTCCTCGCGGCGGGAGTCTTCCTTGTCGTCGCCGTCGCCGTCGGTTTCCTCGCCTACGGCCTCGCGCGCCTCTTCGGGCGGGTGGCGCCGGCGCGCTGGCAGATCGCGACGCGGCGCGCGGCACTTCCCCTCGCCATCGCCGCGGGCGCCGGGTCCTTCGCCCAGGGGAGCGACTACCTGTTCCCCCTGACGGGTCCGGTCGGCTCGACCCTCGGGGTCCTCGCCGAGGTGATCGCCCTCGTCGCGGCAGCCGTGCTCATCCTCAAGATCCTGTCGGCCGCGACGCTGGCGCTGACGGAGCGCTACGTGGTCCCGCTCGCGGCCGAGGACCCGGAGCACAGGCGCACCAAGACCGCGGTCTACGTGATGCGCCGCATCTCCCTCGTGGTCGTCACCATCGTGACGGTCGCCTACATCCTCGTGCGCGCCGGCCTGTTCGAGAGCTTCGGCGTGTCGATCCTCGCCTCGGCGGGCGCGCTCGGCATCGTCTTCGCCATCGCCGCGCGGCCTCTCTTCGGCAACATCGTCGCCGGAATGCAGATCGCGCTCACCGATCCGGTCAGGATCGGCGACGTCGTGGTCTACGGCGGGACGTTCGCCACCGTGGAGGACATCTCGTTCGCCCACCTCGTCCTCTTGACGGAGCACGAGACGCGCCTCATCGTCCCCCACGAGGACTTCCTCGCGCGCTCCTTCGAGAACTGGTCGAAGGGCGGCGAGGCCGTATGGCGCGTCGTGAAGGTCCCTGTGGACTTCTCGGTCGACGTGCCGAAGGTGCGCGAGCACATGGTGGCGCTCGCGCGCGGCGACGGGCGCTTCGCGGCACCGCCCCGCGTCGAGCTGAGCGAGGCGGACGCTGACGCGGCGCTCCTGTGGATCTGGGTGTGCGGCACGAGCGCCGAGACCACCTGGGTCCTCCACAACGAGATGATGGAGAAGGCGATCGCCCTGATCGCGACGCTCGACGGCGGGGCCTACCTGCCGCGGCGGCGCCACGTGGTGGCCGGCGACCATGCGCGCGGCGGCGTGTGGGAGGAGCCGCTTCCCTTCGCCCCCCGCGCCGCCGCCAGCCAGCCGGGGCCGCACGGGTCGTGAGCCCTCGTCGAGGCGAAGGGCGCCCGTGCCGCCCGTGCCGTCCGCGCCACCCTGGCCGGCCCGCTCGCTCCACGTCGGGCGTCGAGCGTCAGGCGCTTCCGGCGACCGCGGTCAGGCCTTCCACTTGATGGAGCAGCCTGCCGCCTTGTGCTGCACTTCAGGCCCCTCCCCCCGCGCCGCGATCATGCGCATCGCCTCCACGAGCTCGCGCGGGGCGTCCGGCGGCGGCGCGCTCGTGCGGCCGGCGTCGAGGCGGCCGCGGTAGCGCACCACCCCCTCCCGGTCGATGCCGAAATACTCGGGAGTCACCTCGGCGCCGTAGGCCGTCGCCACGGACTGGCTCTCGTCGTGGAGGTAGGGGAAGGGAAAGCCGTTCTGCGCCGCGAAGTCCTTCATGCGATCGAAGGAGTCGGCCGGATAGCGCTCGGCGTCGTTGGCGCAGATGGCGGCGAAGCCGAAGCCCTCCCCCATCAGCGCCCGCGCGTCCTCCGCCATGCGGCGCGCCGAGGAGACGACGTAGGGGCAATGGTTGCAGATGAAGGCGATCACGGCCCCGTTCTCGCCCATCACGTCGGCGAGGGAGACGGTGCGCCCGTCGGTGGCCGGCAGGGTGAAGTCGGGCGCCGCGGCGCCGGGCATGGCGGACATCGTCACCTCCTGACCGAGACCTTTCCGTGATGCCACAGCCGGCGGCCACGGGCCAGCCGCACGCGACGCCGCGCCGGAAGACCCCCCGTGGAGCCCGTGGCAGACGCTCTGCAACCTTCGGGCAAGCTGCGGCGGGAAAGCGCGGGAGGCGCCGGTTTACAGACCTTGCCGCCGGGAGTACGCATCTACAATCAGCGACGTGTGGGTTGGAACGTACCCCTCATCCCTCGATGTTGCGGGAGATGACAACCTGCGGAGGTGGACACCAGACGATGGACGCCAACGCCGGAAGGCCCGCCCGCAGCATTCCCCCGCTCGCCCCTGCCGTGCGGGACAAGACGGCGCTCGACGTCTTCACTCACCCTAAGACGCGCTTTCTCCTTCTCCTCTGGACGCCGATCGTCGCCGCCCTCATCGCGGTCTCGGCGGCGTCCGGCGCATCGGCGTGGACGATGCTCGCCGGTGCGGCCTTCGGCGTCTTCGCGTACTCGCTGATCGAGTACCTGATGCACCGCTACCTCTACCACTTCGAGCCCCGGAGCCGGTTCTGGCGCATCGTCACCGGGGACGTCGGGCGGCGCCACATGCGCCACCATCGCGAGCCCGAGAAGATGCACGGCGCCGTCAACGACCGGCAGGTCCCGGTGGTCGTCATCGCGGCGCTGCTGACGGCCGGATCGCTCCTCCTGATGCCCCGCCTGATGCCCGTGCCCGTCGCCTTCTGGCTGACGGCGATCGCGGCGGGGGTGGTCAACTACGTGGCGCAGGAGCTCGTCCACTTCGGCACCCACCACCTTCCGATGCGCCATCCGCTTCTCGCGGCGCTCAAGCGGCACCACATGCTTCACCACTACCGGGACTGGGGCATGAACTACGGCCTGTTCTGGCCGTTCTGGGACATGGTCTTCGGCACCCACCACACCAGCCGGCGGCACGCGGGGGCCGGAAAGGCGCGCTGATCGCGGTCGATGGCTGTGGATGACGGCACGCCGCACCCCGCGCGCGGTCGCCGGGGACGGCCCATGCGCTAATGAAGGGCTGGCGAGCCCGAGGGAGCTTTGATGGCGGAGAAGGACCTATTCGGCGGCGAGCCGGTGCCGGAACGGCGCGCCGACGACAGGAGCGCCGCGTCCGGCGGCAAGGCCGCGGCCCCGCGGCAACGCCGCCAGCGCGCCGACAACGACGAGGAGGCCGGCTACTCCGCCGCCGACATCGAGGTTCTCGAGGGGCTCGAGCCCGTCCGCCGCCGCCCCGGCATGTACATCGGCGGCACCGATTCGCGCGCCCTCCACCATCTCTTCTCCGAGGTGCTCGACAACTCCATGGACGAGGCCGTCGCAGGCCACGCCACCTTCATCGAGGTGGAGCTGACCGAGGAGACCCTCGCCGTCACCGACAACGGCCGCGGCATCCCCGTGGAGCCGCACCCCCGCTTCCCGGAGAAGTCCGCGCTCGAGGTCATCATGACCACGCTCCACGCGGGTGGAAAGTTCGATTCCAAGGCCTACGAGGCGTCGGGCGGCCTCCACGGCGTCGGCATCTCGGTGGTCAACGCCCTGTCGGAGCACCTCGTGGTGGAGGTGGCCCGCGGGCGCAAGCTCTACCGCCAGTCGTTCTCCAAGGGCCACGCCACGAGCGCCCTCGAGGAGGTGGGCGCGGCGCCCAACAGGCGCGGCACGCGGGTCGCCTTCCGCCCCGATCCCGAGATCTTCCGCGGCCTCGCCTTCGACCCCCGCCGCCTCTTCGCCCTCTCCCGGGCGAAGGCGTACCTCTTCGCCAACGTGGAGATCCGCTGGCGCTGCGCGCCCTCGCTCCTCGAGGGCAAGGATGCGCCGCCCGCGGAGGCCACCTTTCGCTTCCCCGGCGGCCTCTCGGACTTCCTCGCCGCCGAGCTCGGCAGCCACCCGAAGGTGGTGGACGACCTCTTCTCCGGCCGCGCCGGCGAGCCCGGAAGGCGCGGCGCCGTGGAGTGGGCCATCGGCTTCGTGGCGGTGGACGAGTTCGTCCGCTCCTACTGCAACACGATCCCGACTCCCGAGGGCGGCACCCACGAGCAGGGCCTGAAGGCCGCCCTCACGAAGGGCCTCAGGTCCCACGCGGAGCGCGTCGGAAACAAGAAGAGCGCCCAGGTCACCGGGGACGACGTCATGGCCTCGGCAGCGGCCTGCCTCTCGGTGTTCGTGCGCGAGCCCGAGTTCGTGGGGCAGACGAAGGACAAGCTCGCCTCCAGCGAGGCGACGCGGCAGGTGGAGGGCGCCGTTCGCGAGGCGTTCGAGGAATGGCTCGCGAAGGATCCCCAGCGCGCCGCCCGCGTCCTCGAGAACGTCATCGAGAAGGCCGAGGAGCGCGCGCGGCGCCGGGCCGAGAAGGACGTCGCCCGCCGATCCGCCACGCGCAAGACGCGCCTTCCGGGAAAGCTCGCGGACTGCACCCAGTCCAAGGCGGACGGGACGGAGATCTTCATCGTCGAGGGCGATTCGGCCGGCGGCTCGGCCAAGCAGGCGCGCGCGCGGGCGACACAGGCGGTGCTTCCCCTGCGCGGCAAGATCCTCAACGTCGCCAACGCCGCGCGCGACAAGGTCATGGCGAACCAGCAGCTCGCGGACCTCGTCCTCGCCCTCGGCTGCGGGGTGCGCAAGGACTTCGACGTCGGGAAGCTGCGTTACGAGCGCGTCATCATCATGACGGACGCCGACGTCGACGGCGCGCACATCGCCTCGCTCCTCATCACGTTCTTCTACCGCGAGATGCCGGGGCTCATCGAGGGCGGGCGCCTCTACCTCGCGGTCCCGCCGCTCTACCGGATCACGCAGGGCGCAAGGACCCTCTACGCCCGCGACGACGCGCACCGCGAGCGGATCATGAAGGAATTCGACCGCAACAAGAAGGTGGACGTCGGCCGCTTCAAGGGGCTTGGCGAGATGATGCCGCAGCAGCTGAAGGAGACCACCATGGACCCCGCGACTCGGACCCTCCTGCGCGTCGCGATCCGCTCCGAGGCCGAGATCACGAGCGCGGTGGTCGAGCGCCTCATGGGCAACAAGCCGGAGGCGCGCTTCGCCTTCATCCAGGAAAACGCCGCCTTCGCCTCGGCGGACGTCCTCGACATCTGAACCAGGGGACCCGCGCCTCGGGCTCGGCACCACGGCGTCCGCAGACCGGCCGGGCCTGCGGATCGCCCGCCAGCCCCCCTTCCCGCCTGGGCTGCAAGGCGGCGGCGCGGCGAGCCCGGCTCAGGTGGAGGGCTGGAGGCGGATCGTCGTCCCGGTCCGCCGCCCGCCCCTGCGATCCTCGAAGCGGTAGCCGAAGGCCTGGATCTCCCGCCAGTACCAGCGCGCCACCATGTCCCGCGTGGTGTCGGAGTAGTAGAGCGAATAGTGCGGCCGGCGGGGCCCCGCAGTTCTCGGCCGCGTCGCCCGCTCGTCGAGCTCGAGGCCGAGGAGGCGGCCGATCTCCGCCATGTCCGCCGCCATCGTCTCGTAGCGCACGATGCGGTCGACCACGATCTCGTCCCCGACGGCGTAGATGGACCAGTTGTCGAGCCGGCAGTTCTCGCGCGAGCGGTAGACCGGCGACTTCATGTCCCTGTCGAAGTTCGCATCCTCCCGGCCCCTGCGCCACTCACGGCGCGCGTGAACGGCGACCTGCCGCTCCCACGGGTTCCGCTCGATCGCGAACTTGAAGTAGTTGTCGAAGATCCTCGGCCCCAGCACCCGCCGCGCCTGGCGCGCGGTGGCGAGGGGGTGGAGGCCGAAGATGTCCGGCGCGGCGCGCTGCAGCGTACCGTAGCTGAACGGCAGGCGGCGCGACCAGGCCGGGCGGATCTGGCCGGGGTAGGTGTCCCCGGCCGCGCACGCCGCCTTCAGCGCCGCGATCAGGGTTGTGCCGCCCGTCTCTTCGGTCCGCAGGAAGATGAAGCGGTGGGCGTGGGAGACGATCAATTGCCTCTCCGTTCGCAGGGTGAAGGGCCTGACATTACAGCGCCCGGCACCGTCGGCAAAGAACCCGTGACGATGGAGGCGAGCCCGGCCGACGCGACGCGCCCGAACCGCGCGACCCCGCGGAAGGCGACGATGCGGCCTTTGGCCCGCGCCCGTCCGCCGCGGCCCTGCACGCTGCGGCTGGACAAGCGGCGACGGCCGCCCGATCGTGCGCCCGCCCCTCAGCATCCGGAGGAACGATAGGGCCGATGGACTGGACGCGCCAGATCGACAACTATTGCGAACGGCTGAGCCCCGACTTCTGGGCAGAGCCGTGGAACGCCGTCACCAACGCCTTCTTCATCCTCGCCGCGGTCGCTGGCTACGTCTACGCCGCGCGGCAGGACAGGCTCGACTGGCCGCTGGTCGTCCTCATCACCATCACGGTCCTCGTGGGGATCGGCTCCTTCCTGTTCCACACCTTCGCGACGCTCTGGGCCGTGATCGCCGACGTGATCCCGATCCAGCTCTTCATCCTCACCTACTTCGCCCTCGCCATGCGGCGCTTCGCCGGGATGCCCTGGTGGGGCGCCGGCCTCGCGACGGCGGCGTTCGTGGCGTTCTCTGCGGTGGGCGGAAGCCTTCTCGGGGATCTGTTCGGCGACCGGCTCAACGGGTCGGAGGGATATCTTCCGCCGCTCGCCGCCCTCCTCGCGGTGGGCGGCGCGCTCTACGTCGCGGGGCGGACGGGGGCGGGCGGAGCGCTCATGATCGGCGGGCTCCTGTTCGCCGCCTCGCTGTCGTTCCGCACGGTGGACATGGCGGTGTGCGACGTCTTCCCCCTCGGCACCCACTTCCTGTGGCACACCCTCAACGGCGTGCTCCTCGGCTTCCTCATCGTCGCGATGGCGCGCTACGGGGCGCCGACGCGGGGCGCCGCCTGAGGTCAGCCGCCGTTCGGCGCCGCGAGGGCGATGGCGAGGAAGTCGTCGGCCTTGAGGCTCGCCCCGCCGACGAGCGCGCCGTCGACGTTCTCGACGGCGAGGATCTGTCCCGCGTTCGAGGGTTTCACCGACCCGCCGTAGAGGATCCTCACCCGCGTCGCCGGAAAGCGCGCCTCGAGGAGGCGGCGGATGTGGCCGTGCATCGCGGCGATGTCCTCGCCGGAGGGCGTGCGGCCGGTCCCGATGGCCCACACCGGCTCGTAGGCGAGGACGAAGCGCGCCGGGTCGAGGTCTTCCGGCAGGGACCCCGCGATCTGCTCCGACACGACGCTCTCGGCGGCGCCGGCGTCGCGCTGCTCCTCGGTCTCGCCGACGCACACGATGGCGACGAGCCCAGCCCGCTGCGCCGCCCGCGCCTTGCGCGCCACGAGCGCGTCGGTCTCGTGATGGTCCGCCCGCCGCTCCGAATGGCCGACGATGACGTGGGTGGCGCCAACGGCCGCGAGCATCTCGGCGGAGATGTCGCCGGTGTGCGCACCGCTCGCCTCCGGATGGCAATCCTGCCCGCCGATCCCGATGTCGGAGATGGTGGCCCTGTCGGCGAACTTGGCGATCAGCACGGCCGGCGGGCAGACCACGAGGTCCACGCCGCGGCTCCTCGCCTCGGGGACCCGCGCGATCATCCGCCCGAACTCCTCCATGGAGGAAGGGGTGCCGTTCATTTTCCAGTTGCCAGCCACCAGCATGCCGTGCCCTCTCCCTGCCTTGCGAGTGATGATGGGCCTTTCTATCATCGCAGCGCGCGCCGGAAACCCGGTCGGCTCCCGGGCCGGCCCTTCACCCGAAGTCAGCCACGGTCCTTCACCCGAAGGCAGCCACAGTAAAGCGTGTTCCCATGCTCAACGCCCTGCGTCGCGGCTCAAAGGGCTTCCTCGCGAAGATCCTGATCGCCCTCCTCGTCATGTCCTTCGCCGTCTGGGGCATCTCCGACTTCGTCAATCAGGTGGACCCGACAGAGGTGGCCCGCGCCGGTGACACGCCGGTGACCACCAACGAGTTCGCCCGGATCTACCAGCGCGAGCTGCGCCGGATCGCGCAGACCCGCGGCACCGGCCTCACGCCGGAGGAGGCGATGGCGGAGGGCGTGCCGCAGCAGATCGTCGGCAGTCTCGTCTTCCAGGCCCTCCAGGTGGACGCCGCACGCGCCCTCGGGCTCGACGTCGGCGACGAGACGCTGGCCGAGCGCATCCGCGCCGCGCCCGTTTTCGCCGGCGCCGACGGAGCGTTCGACCGGTCGACCTTCGATCTCCTCCTCGCCGAGAACCGCTACACGGAGCCCGAATTCATCGCGCTGGAGCGGGACGCTGCCGTGCAGGAGATGTGGGTGAACGGCATCCTCGGCGGGTATACCGCGCCGACGGCCTATCTCGAGGCGCTCAACACCTACATGAACCAGACGCGGCAGATCACCTGGTTCGAGCTCACCGCCGACGCTCTCGGCCCCATCCCCGACCCGTCGGACGAGGAGCTGCGCGCCTTCCACGAGGAGAACGCCTCGCTCTTCCGCGCGCCCGAGCGGCGCAGCTTCTCCTTCGTGACGCTGAGCGCGGAAGCCCTCGCGGAGCCGGAGACGATCTCGGACGAGGCCGTGCGCAGCGCCTATGAGCGGGACGGCGCCTATGGCGAGGCCGAGCGGCGCCATGTGCAGCAGATCGTCCTCGACGATCCGGTCATCGCCCGCACGGCCGTCGACGCCGTCAACGAGGGGACGGACTTCGAGACCATCCTCGCCGGCATGAACAAGACCTTCGAGGACGTCGACCTCGGCCTCGTCGAGCGGCGGGCGATCGTCGATCCGGCGGTGCGCGAGGCCGCGTTCGGGCTCGAGGAGGGGCGCGCGGCCTTCGTGGACGGGCGCTTCGGCCCGGTCCTCGTGCGCGTGTCTGAAATCCGCGAGGCGCAGAAGCGCCCGTTCGAGGAGGTGGAGGCCGAGATCCGGAGCACCCTCGCCGCCGACGAGGCCGCGGACCTCGTGAACGACATCTTCGTGAACGTCGAGGATGCGGCGGCGGGCGGCGCGCTGGTGGGCGAGATGGCCGACCGGTTCGGCCTCCCCCTCACCGAGGTGGAACCCGTCTCCCGCACCGGCGTCGACGCGGACGGGACGCGGGCGGACGTGCCGCGCGAGATCCTCGCCACGGCGTTCGCTGTCGCCCCCGGGGACGATCCGGAGCCCGTGCGCGTCGGCTCCTCCACCATGTGGCTCCAGGTGGACGAGGTGGTGGAGGCGGCCGAGCGTCCCTACGAGGAGGTCGCCGGCGACGTCATCGTGGAGTGGACCGAGAGCGAGCGCACCCGCCGCCTCGCAGCCCTCGCCGGGGAGGCCGTGGACGCTGTGGCGCAGGGCACCCCCATCGCCGACGTCGCCAGGCGCCACGGCGCCGAGGCGCGCACGAGCGATGCCTTCTCCCGCTCCGAGCCGCCGCAGGACCTTCCCTCCCCGGTCGCCGCGGCCGCCTTCGAGGGAGCCGAGGGCCACGAGGATTCCGTCGTGACCGGCCCCGGCAGCCACATCGTCTTCGAGGTGACCGAGGTGTCCTCGCCCGCCTTCTTCGAGGAGGCGGCGGACCTTCGGCCGATCCGCACCGTCCTCGACGAGGGCCTCGCCCAGACGCTGGTGTCCGAGTTCCTCGGCGGCTGGCAGGCCGAGGTGGGCGCGACCGAGAACCCGACCGTGATCAACCAGATCGTCGGGATCGACGCGAGGACCCGTTGATGCTGCCGACCGAGAGCCGGAACCGCCCGTGAGCACCCTCAGGACCCTCATCGCCAAGGCCGCCTCGGGCGCGCCGCTCACCCGCACGGAGGCCTCCGAGGCGTTCGGCATCCTCATGTCCGGCGAGGCGACGCCGGCACAGATCGGCGGCCTCCTGATGGCGCTGCGGGTGCGCGGGGAGACCGTCGACGAGATCGCGGGCGCCGTCGAGGTGATGCGCGCGCGCATGAGCCGCGTCCTCGCCCCCGAGGGCGCGGTCGACATCGTCGGCACGGGCGGCGACGCCTCGGGGACCTACAACGTCTCCACCTGCGCCGCCTTCATCGTCGCGGCCGCGGGCGTGCCGGTCGCCAAGCACGGCAACCGCGCCCTCTCCTCGAAGTCGGGCGCCGCCGATGTGCTCGCCGCCCTCGGCGTCAGGATCGACCTTTCGCCCATCGGGATCGCCGCGTGCATCGAGAAGGCGGGCATCGGCTTCATGTTCGCGCCCGCCCACCATGCCGCCATGAAGCACGTGGGGCCCGCGCGGGTGGAGCTCGGCACGCGCACCATCTTCAACCTCCTCGGCCCCCTGTCCAACCCCGCAGGCGTGTCGCGCCAGCTCGTCGGCGTGTTCGCGCGCGAGTGGGTGCGGCCCATCGCGGAAGCCCTTGCCTCGCTCGGCACGGCCCGCGCATGGGTGGTCCACGGCGCCGACGGCCTCGACGAGATGACCACCACAGCCGAAACGTTCGTCGCCGAGGTGGCGGACGGCGCCGTCAGGGAATTCGCCGTGACGCCGGAGGAGGCGGGGCTGGCGCGCTCGAACCCCGCCGACCTCCTCGGCGGCGACGCCGACCACAACGCCGCCGCCCTGCGCGACGTCCTCGCCGGCAAGCAGGGCGCCTACCGCGACATTTCCTGCCTCAACGCCGCGGGCGCGCTTCTGGTGGCCGAAAAGGTGGAGACGCTGGCGGAGGGCGCGGCGCTCGCCGGCCGCCTCATCGACGAGGGCGCCGCGGCGGAGCGCCTGCGTGCCCTCGTCGCCGTCTCCGAGGCGGTGGCGCCGTGATGGACCGCCCGCCCGACATCCTCGCCCGCATCGAGGCCTACAAGCGCGAGGAGATCCGCGCCGCCCGCCTGGTGGAGGACGCCGCCGAGTGGCGCGCCCGCGCCGCCGACGCCCCGCCCGTGCGCGACTTCACGGGCGCGCTCCTGGCCGCCGCCGCGTCGGGCACGCCGGGCCTCATCGCGGAGATCAAGAAGGCGAGCCCGTCGAAGGGCCTCATCAGGGAGGACTTCGACCCGCCGGCGCTCGCGAGGGCCTACGCCGAGGGCGGTGCGGCGTGCCTGTCGGTCCTCACCGACGGGCCGTCCTTCCAGGGCGCGCCGGAGCACCTCGTCGCGGCCCGCGCCGCCGCGGCCCTCCCGGTCCTGCGCAAGGACTTCCTCTACGTCACAGAGCAGGTGCTTCAGGCGCGCGCGTGGGGGGCGGACTGCATCCTCGTCATCATGACGGGCGTCGACGACGACACCGCCCGCCGCCTCGTGGACGCGGCCGGCGAACTCGGCATGGCGGCCCTCCTCGAGGTGCACGACGAGCGCGACCTCGAGCGCGCGCTCGCCCTCCCCTCGCCGCTCGTCGGCATCAACAACCGTGACCTCAGGACCTTCCACACCGACCTCGCCGTGACGGAACGTCTCGCGCCACAGGTTCCGGCGGACAGGCTGCTCGTGGGCGAATCGGGGATCTTCACGCCCGCCGACGTCGCCCGCCTCGCGAACGTCGGCGTGAAGGCGATCCTCGTCGGCGAGAGCCTGATGCGCCAGGCCGACGTCGCGGCCGCCACCCGCACCCTCCTCGGCAATCCCCTCACCCACATCGACGCCACGGGCGCCGCGCGGATGGTGGACGTCGCCCACAAGGCCGAGACCGACCGCCTCGCGGTCGCGGAAGGCGCCGTCACCATGGCCCCGGCCACCCTCTCGGCCATCGAGGCGGGCACCGTGAAGAAGGGCGACGTCCTCGCGGTCGCGCGGATCGCCGGCATCATGGCGGCGAAGCGCACGTCCGACATCATCCCCCTCTGCCACCCGATCCCCCTCACCTCGGTCACGGTCGACATCGAGCCTGACGCGGCGCTCCCGGGCTACCGCGTGCGCGCCCGCGCGGCCACAACCGGCCGGACCGGCGTCGAGATGGAGGCGCTCGCCGCCGTCTCGGCCGCCTGCCTCACCCTCTACGACATGGCGAAGGCCATGGACCGGGGGATGGTGATCGGGCCGATCCGCCTCCTCGAGAAGGCTGGCGGCCGCTCCGGTCGCTGGCAGGCGCCGTGATCGGCGTCGACGAGGCAAGGGCCCGCCTTCTCGCAGCCGCCCGTCGCCTCCCCGCCGAGACGGTTCCCCTCGCCGGCGCGGCGGGCCGCACCCTCGCGGCGCCTCTCGAGGCAACGCGCACGCAGCCCCCCTTCCCGGCCTCTGCCATGGACGGCTACGCGGTGCGCTCGGCGGACGTTGCGGCGGGTCCCGTCGTGATCGTCGGCGCATCCGTGGCCGGCCGGCGCCACGATGCCGTCCTCGGCCCGGGAGAGGCCGTGCGGATCTTCACGGGCGCCCCCGTGCCGGCGGGCGCGGACGCCGTCCTCATCCAGGAGGACGCCGACGTCGACGGCGACAGCCTCACGGCGCGCGAGGTCCCGGCGCCAGGCGCCAACATCCGGCGCGCGGGGCTCGACTTCGCCGCCGGTGATCTCCTGCTGCCGGAGGGCGCGACGCTCGCGCCACGCCATCTCGCCCTCGCCGGCGCGGGGGGCCACGCCCTTCTTCCCGTCGTGCGCCGCCCCCGCGTCGCCTTCCTCGCCACCGGCGACGAGCTCGTGCCGCCCGGCGCGCCGGCGGGGCCGGACCAGATCGTCGCCTCCGTCACGCCCGCCCTCGCCGCCATGGTGGAGGCGGCCGGCGCCGAGACGCTCGACCTCGGCATCGCGCCCGACGATCAGGCCGAGATCGCGCGTCGCGCCCGCACGGCGCTCGCTACGGCGGACGTTCTCGTCACCCTCGGCGGCGCCTCCGTCGGCGCCCACGACCTCGTCCGCCCCGCCCTCGCAGACCTCGGCATCGCGCTCGACTTCTGGCGCGTCGCGGTCCGGCCCGGCAAGCCACTGATGTTCGCCTCGTCGCCGCTGGTCCTCGGCCTTCCGGGCAACCCCGTCTCGGGCGCGGTCTGCACGCTCCTCTTCCTCGTGCCCCTCGTGGAGGCGCTGCAGGGCCGCACGCCCGGCCCCCATCCGCGACAGGGCGTCCTCGGCGCACCCGTCGGCGCCAACGGGCCGCGGCGGGACCACATGCGCGCGCGCATCGTCGACGGGCGCCTCGTCCCCTTCCCCGTCCAGGACTCCTCGATGCTGTCCGTCCTCGCGGCCGCCGACGCCCTCGTCGTGCGCGAGCCGCACGCCCCGCCCGCCGCGCCGGGCGAAGCTTGCGCCTACCTGTTGCTCTGACGCCACTGCCCGCCTTGTTCCGGCCATGCCGCGGCCGTGGGTTGTAGAACACACGACGAACGTGTATAGAGTGTTCACGGAATCACTTCATGTGATTCGCGGGAACCTGCCGCCGCATGGCGGCTCGACAGACGGGACTGCCGAAAGAGATGCTGACAAGGAAGCAGTACGATCTCCTGATGTTCATTCACGAGCGGATGAACTCGACCGGCGTCCCGCCCTCGTTCGAGGAGATGAAGGACGCGCTCGACCTCAAGTCGAAGTCCGGGATCCACCGCCTCATCACCGCGCTGGAGGAGCGGGGCTTCATCCGCCGTCTGCCCAATCGCGCCCGCGCGCTCGAGGTGCTGCGGCTGCCCGACTCGGTGGTCGCGCGGGGCGAGGCGCCGCCACCGCGGCGCTTCTCCCCCGCGGTGATCGACGGACCGGGCCGCGTTCCCTCCCGCGATGGGGCGACGCCGTTCCCGAGGCGTCCGACCCTTCGCCCCGTCACCCCCTCGGTGGAGGTGGTCGACGTTCCCATGATGGGCCGCATCGCCGCCGGCGTTCCCATCGAGGCGATCCAGCAGCAGTCCCACGCCGTCCACATGCCGGCGGACGTTCTCGGCCAAGGCGAGCACTTCGCCCTCGAGGTGCGCGGCGACTCCATGGTCGACGCCGGCATCCACGACGGCGACACCGTGATCATCCGCAAGACCGACAAGGCGGAGACGGGGGACATCGTGGTCGCGCTCATCGACGACGAGGAGGCGACTCTGAAGCGCCTGCGCAAGCGTGGCAACACCGTCGCCCTCGAGGCGGCGAATCCCCAGTACGAGACGCGGATCTTCGGCCCCGACCGCGTGCGCATCCAGGGCCGCCTCGTCGCGCTCCTGCGCCAGTACTGACGGCAGCGCCCGGCCCCGGGACCCTCGAGAGGCGGGATCCGCCGGAAGTATTGCCGTGGCGCCCCAACGGGTCCGGCCCCGCTGTTGCCGAGACCGTCCATGGAACCCGCCGGCAAGATCGTGCAAGCTGGCCGGGCGGTGTGGGGGCATCCTGACGCCAGCCGGTCCTCGGCCGGGCGGCATCATCCCGCGCGGGACGGGACGCGTCGGCGACCGACGCGCCAGTTTCGCCCGGATCGGATCGCGCTCCCGGGCGTGCCCAGCTCCACCGCCGACGGATGCGCGCCCACTCTGGTCGGTTCGTGGCGGCTCCATGGGAGCCGGCCGCTCTGGCCGGTTCGCGGCGGCTCCATGGGAGCCGCTCGCTCTGGCCGGTTCGCGGCGGCTCCATGGGAGCCGCCCGCTCTGGACGGTTCGCGGCGGCTCCATGGGAGCCGCCCGCTCTGGACGGTTCGCGGCGGCTCCATGGGAGCCGCTCGCTCTGGACGGTTCGCGGCGGCTCCATGGGAGCCGCTCGCTCTGGCCGGTTCGCGGCGGCTCCATGGGAGCCGCCCGCTCTGGCCGGTTCGCGGCGGCTCGATGGGCGCGGGACGGTTTGCCCGGCCGCGGCGGCCGCGGCGGCCGATGGCGGAAGGGAGGCGGGTGACGATGATGGATGCGACCGGTCTCGCCGCCCGGCGGACGCGCCTTGAGGGGGTGCAGGCGGTCAGCGCCCGCTCGAGCCGCAGCTATCCCCGCCACACCCACGACCAGTTCGGCATCGGCGTCATGCTGGCGGGGGCGCATGTCTCCCGCAGCGGCCGCGGCGAGGTGGAGGCGCATGCCGGCCACCTCATCACGGTCAATCCCGGCGAGGTGCATGACGGACGGCCCGTCGCCGGCGAGCCACGCGCCTGGCGCATGCTCTTCTTCGACCCTGAGGTCATCGCGCCGGCCGGGCCGCGCGAACTCGGCGCCGGCCGTGCGCCCTCCGGTCACGTCGAGGATGCGTCGCCGACGACAGGCGCCTCGCCGAGGCCTTCGGCCGCCTCTACGCCAGCCTCGTCGCCGCGCCCGCCGACGCCTCGGCAGACCTTGCCGGAGAGGACGCGCTCCTCCGCATCGTCGCGGCACTCGTCCCGGCGGCCCAGCATCACCGCGAGGCCACGCCCCATCCCGGCATCGCGCGCGCCGCCCGTCGGATCGACGACGCCCCCGAGGAGCCCGTGACGCTCGCCACCCTCGCGGCCGTGGCCGGCATCAGCCGATGGCATTTCACCCGCCTCTTCAGCGCCGCGACGGGTCTGCCGCCCCACGCCTACCGCATCCAGAGGCAGATACAGAAGGCTCGGCGCCTCCTCGCCGCGGGGCGCCCCGTCGCCGAGGAGGCCCTCGACTGCGGCTTCACGGACCAGAGCCACCTCACCCGCCACTTCACCCGGGCCTACGGCATCGGCCCCGGCGCCTACAGGCGAGCCGCGAGCGTGCGTCCCGATCGGGACTGACGCGCGCCGCAGATGGAGGACGACCGCGCCGTCATCCGCCGGGCGGATCGCGACCTGGCGGAACGCGCCCACGCGGGGCGGCGCCGGACAGGCCGGGCCGCCCGCGTTCCGCCGGCTGACCACACGCCGCACGCCGCCCGCCTCCATGCGTGCGGCCGGCGCGCAGTTCCGCAAGGTCTGCCGCGCCCCGGCCCGCGGCCGTGCCGCATTCTCGCCCGACCAGCATGAACGCCCGCCTCAGGGGGCGACAGCGGGGCATCCCTCGCGTGCGCAGCCGTGCACCGGAAGGTCCGCAAGGCGCGCCTGCGGGGCACGGTCGCCGGTTCGTGGCGACCGTTCACCTCCTGCGGCGTGCCCCGGCTCGCGACCGAACGCACGCCCCCCTGACCTCGATCAGGACGTCATGGCCCAACGCGAGGCCGAGCGGGCAGCGGCCGGCTGCGCCGACACTGCGGAACATGCCGCCGATCCGGGCATGTTGCGATCCCGGTAGGAGGCGCGCGTCCGTCGCGGCGCAAGAGGGAAGGCCGCAGGCGGTCAGGAGGCCGCGAGGTAGGCGCGCCAGCCGCCGTGACGGGTGACGTCCCGCGCTCCGGCGAGGCCGGCCGTCTCGCACAGGAAGCCCTTGACGAAGGTGCCGTCGCAAAGCTCCACCGTCCCGATCACGAGCGGCCACGGCACGCCGGCGAGGAAGCCGCCGACCTCCGCCTCGGGAAGAGCCCAGATCTCGAGGGCGATGGCGGCGCCCTCACCGTCTGCCCGCACGAGGCCGGGACGCACCGGTGGCCCCCCCCTCAGCGCATGGAGGCGGTAGTGCGGCGCCGTCTTCGACTCCCGCAGGAACCTTCCGCCGCGGCGGGTGAGCTCGCCGTTGAGGGGAAGCCCCGTCATGTGCGCGCCGACGACGGCGATGGAAAGTTCCCCCGCGACGGGATCGGGCGCCGCGGGGAGCGGGGGCGGAGCGACGGCCGCGACGTCCCGGTGGATGCGGTCAGCCACCGCCGCGGCGAGGCCGTCGGCGCCCGCCCGCGCGATCACCGTCACGCTGGAGGGGCGCCTGGCCTCGCCCCCCGCCGCAGGCACGGTCACGGCGCAAAGGTCGAGAAGGTTCACGAAGTTGGTGAAGATTCCGAGCCGGCTGTTGGCGCCGACGGGATCGGCCGCAACCGCCTCGAGAGTCGGCCAGTCGGGCAGCGAGGGCACGATGAGCCCGTGCGCCCCCGCCATCAGCACCTCCGCCTCCCGAGCGAGCGCCCTGAGGCGGTAGGCCGCGCGGAAGGCGTCGGTGGCGGAGAAGGCGGCGGCCTTTCCGATGACGGCGCGGGTGACCGGGAGGATCGCCTCGGGATCGCTGGCGAGAAGCGCCTCGACGACGGCATGCCGCTCGGCGACCCAGGGGCCCTCGTAGAGGAGCGCCGCCACCTCGAAGAAGACGGAGAAGTCCACCTCCACCGGCTCGATGCCGAGCCCGGGGAGTGGCGCGAGCGCCTCCTCGAAGGCAGCGATCGCCGCGGGCGCCATGACGGCTGCGCGGCTCTGGGCGTCCGGCACGAGGAGGCGCACCCGCTCGGGCGCGAAGGGCGGGCGCAGGGGAAGGTTCCGCGCGTAGGCGTCGTCCGGATCCGGCCCGACCGCGGCCGCGAGGACCGCCCACGCCCCGGCGACGGAGGGCGCGAACACCGACACCGTGTCGAGCGTGCGGCAGGCGGGGACGACGCCAGTCGACGGCAGGAGGCCGAGGGAGGGTTTCAGCCCCACGATGCCGTTGAGCGCCGCAGGGACGCGGCCCGAGCCCGCGGTGTCCGTCCCGAGCGCGAAGGGCACGATGCCGCGCGCCACGGCCACCGCCGAGCCGGAGCTCGACCCGCCGGGCACCAGCGCCGGGTCGACGGCGTTGAGCGGCACCCCGTAGGGCGAGCGCACGCCGACGAGGCCTGTCGCGAACTGGTCGAGGTTCGTCTTGCCGACGGGGACGGCCCCGGCCGCCCTCAGCCGCGCGACGACTGTGGAATCCCCGGAGGGAGTGTAGGCGTAGGCCGGGCAGGCGGCCGTGGTCGGCATGCCGGCGACGTCGATGTTGTCCTTCACGGCGAACGGCACGCCCGCGAGAGGGCCGGTCGCACGGGCGCTGGCGGCGCGCGCGGCTTCCTCGGGGAGGAGGTGGAGGAAGATCGCCGGATCGTCCACCTCGGCGACGCGGCTGTAGGCGGCGCGGATGTCGTCGGTCGACTGCTGCGAGGCCGGGCGATCTCTCTCGCCCGCGGCTTCCATGTCCATGGCGTCGTCTTCTGTTTCTGGCGCTGGCGGTCAGCCCGCCGCGGCGCGGGGCGGTTCGGCGGGGCCGCGACCGGCGGGAGGCTCGGCGGCGGCGGCTTCGGGTGCGCTGTCCGCCGGCGTGACGGCGGCGTCGGATGCCTCGTCCACCGGCGTGCTGGCGGTTGCGGGCGGGAGGGGAACGGCGGCGATCAGGGTCTTCGTGTAGTCCGATCGGGGACGGGTGAGGACCTCCTCGGTCACCCCCTCCTCCACCACCTCCCCCGCCTGCATGACGAGGACGCGGTCGCACAGGAGGCGCACCACGGCGAGGTCGTGCGAGACGAAGAGATAGCTCATGCCGAGCTCGGCCTTGAGATCCACGAGGAGGTTGAGGACGACCGCCTGGATCGAGACGTCGAGGGCGGCCGTCGGCTCGTCGAGGACGAGGAGCTCCGGCTTGAGGGCGATCGCCCGGGCGATGCCGACGCGCGCCTTCTGCCCGCCGGAGAGCTGGTGGGGGAAGCGGTCGAGGAGGTGGCGCGGGAGGCCCACGAGGTCGGCGAGCTCGAGGATGCGCGCGCGCCGCTCCTCCGCGGACATGCGGGCAAGGCGCATCAGCGGGTCCGCGATGGAGCGCTCCGCGGAGAAGCGCGGGTTGAGGCTGTCGGTGGCGTCCTGGAAGACCATCTGGATCTTCTGCCGCCTCGGATCGCGCGGAAAGCGCTTCGCGGGCACCTTCCCGATGTCCTCCCCGCGGAAGACGATCTCGCCGGAGGTGGGGTCGAGGAGGCGCATCAGCATCGCCGACGTGGTGGACTTGCCGCACCCAGATTCGCCCACGAGGCCGACGCTCTCCCCCTCTGCGATGCTGAAGGTGACGCCCTTCACGGCCTTGACGGCGCCGTCCCCGGTGCCGAACGTCTTGGTGAGCCGCCGCACCTCGAGGAGGGGCGCGCCGGGCGGACGGGCCGGCGGCGGCGGCGTGCGGGTGTCGGCGGGCATCAGGTCGCGCACGCCCGCCCCCTCGCGCGGCGTCGCGGCGACGAGGCGCCGGGTATAGGGGTGCGACGGCCGTGTGAAGATCGCCTCGGCCGTCCCCTCCTCCACGACGCGCCCGCTCTGCATGACGACGACGCGGTCGGCATAGGCCGCTGCGAGGCCGAGGTCGTGGGTGATCAGGATCGCCGAGAGGCCGCGCTCGGCGATGAGTTCGGCGACGAGGTCCATCACGGTCTTCTGGGTGGTGACGTCGAGGCCGGTGGTCGGCTCGTCGGCAATGAGGAGCTTCGGCTCGCAGGCGAGCGCGATGGCGATCACGATGCGCTGGCACATGCCGCCGGAGAGCTCGAACGGGTAGGCGTCGTAGCGCTTCTCCGCGTCGCGGATCTTCACCGCCTCCATGGCAGCGATCGCCTTCCCCTTCACGTCCTGCCGCGTCGCGAGGCCGTGCTGGAGGAGGACGTTGCCGATCTGGTGGCCGACCTTGCGGATTGGGTTCAGCGCCGCGCGGGGGTTCTGGAAGATCATGGAGATCTCCCGCCCGCGGATGTCCCGCATCTGCCGCTCCGACGCGCGGCGAAGGTCCATCGCGGAATAGGTGACGTCGCCGGCGGTGATGGTTCCGCCGCGGTCGAGGATCCTCATCAGCGCGTAGGAGGTGACGGACTTGCCCGACCCCGATTCGCCGACGACGGCGAGGGTCTCCCCCCGCGCGAGCTCGAGGGAGACGCCGCGGACAGCCTCCACGGTGCCGCGGCGGGTGCGGAATGAGACGGCGAGGTCGCGGATCGCGAGGAGGGACATGGGCTCAGGTCCTCATGCGCGGGTCGACCATGTCGCGCAGGCCGTCGCCGAGAAGGTTGAAGGTGAAGACCGCGAGCATCAGCGCCAGCCCCGGGAAGAGGGCGAGCCACCATTCGCCCGAGACGATGAACTGCGCCCCTTCAGCGACCATGATCCCCCACTCCGGCGTCGGCGGGCGCACGCCGAGGCCGATGAAGGAGAGGCCCGCCGCGTTGAGGATCGCCCAGCCCATGTTGAGGGAGACCTGCACCATCATGGGCGGCAGGGCGTTCGGGAAGATGTGGAAGGCGAGGACGCGAAGGTCCGTGTTGCCGGAGAGCTTTGCCGCGAGGGCGAAGCCGGACTCGCGGCGGATGTTCACCTCCGCGCGCACCACGCGGGCATAGAAGGGGATGTTGATGATGGCGGTGGCGTAGATGATGTTCTCGATGGTGTTGCCCATCGCCGCCACGATGCCCATGGCGAGGACGAACAGCGGGAACGCCATGATGGTGTCGAGGAGGCGGGAGAGCACCTTGTCGATCCAGCCGCCGTAGTAGCCCGCGAGCGCGCCGAGCACCGAGCCGATCACGAAGGAGAGGGCGACGGCGGCCACCGAGATCACGAGGTCGAGCCGGGTCGCGACGAGGACGCGGGAGAAGACGTCCCGGCCGAGATTGTCGGTGCCGAACCAGTGGTCCCAGGAGGGCGGCTGGAGCGCGCGCGCGGCGTTGGTGGCGAGCGGGTCGTAGGGCGCGATCATCGGCCCGAAGATGCCGCAGAAGAGGATGAGCCCGAGGAGGGCGAAGGCCACCATGGTGACCGGGTTCGAGCGCAGGACGTAGAGGACGTGGGCGAAGGCGCCGCGGCGTGGCGGGCTCTGGGCGGGGACCGGTGCCGTGATGTCGCTCATGCCGCGTCGAACCCTATGCGCGGATCGATCAGCGTGTAGACGATGTCGATCACGAGGTTGAGGATCACGAAGAGCATCGCCATCACGAGGACGAAGCCCTGCACCGCCGCGTAGTCCGACGCGACGAGCGCATCGACCGCGAAGGAGCCGATGCCCGGCCAGGCGAAGACCTTCTCCACGAGGACGTTGGCGCCGAGCGTGAAGGAGAACACCATGCCGAGCGTCGTCACCACCGGCAGCATCGCGTTGTGGAAGGCGTAGCCGAAGAGGATGGTGCGCCCGTTGAGGCCGGCGGCGCGGGCGGTGCGGATGAAGTCCGCCGAGAGCGCCTGGAGCATTGCCGCGCGCGTCATGCGGGCGATGGGGGCGAGCGTGAAGAGCGCCAGGGTGACCGCTGGAAGCACGAGCTGGCGGGCGGCGCCGGAAAACGCTTCCCAGTCGCCGATGAGGGCGGAATCGATGAGGAAGAAGCCTGTGACGCGGGGCGGCTCGATGTAGACGAAGTCGAGCCGGCCGAGCGGCGGCGGCGCCCATCCGAGGAGATAGTAGAAGACGTAGATGAGGAGGAGGCCGGTGAAGAACGTCGGCAGCGAGACGCCTGCCGTCACGAGGACGCGGCAGGCGTGGTCGGCGAGCGAGTTCGGCCGCGTCGCCGCGAGGATGCCGAGGGGGATCGCGACGAGGCACGACAGCAGGAGCGCCGCGAGGGTGAGCTCGAGGGAGGCCGGAAGGCGGCGGGCGAGCTCCTCTGCGACGGGCCGCCCCGTCATGAGGGACTGGCCGAGGTCGCCCTGCGCGAGGTCGCCGACGTACCAGAGGAACTGGACCGGGAGAGGCTGGTCGAGGCCGAGCTGCTCGCGCACCTCCTGGATGGATTGCTCGTCCGCGGCGACGCCGGCGAAGTAGACCGCCGGGTCGCCGGGCAGCGCCCGGGTCAGGATGAAGGTGACGATCACCACACCGATCACCACCGGCACCGCCTGGAGAAGGCGCGAGCCAACGGCGGCGATGCGCCCGGGCGCGGCCATCGTCAGACGCGCCTCAGCTTGCGGCCGTCGAGCTGGCGGTGGAACCAGAACTCGTAGCCCTCCGCCCCGTTGAGCGCCACGTTGAGCGCCGGCTGCCAGAGGGGGATGCGCGGCAGGTCCTCGAACGCGATCTCGAACATGCGCTGGACCATCCCGGCATACTCGGGATCCTCCACCGGCATGTGGAGGGAGCCGTCCACCAGCGCCTCGATCTCGTCGTTGCTGTAGTTGGACGAGTTGAACAGGTGGCCGTCCTTGTAGGCCCAGAAGAAGTAGTAGCAGGGATAGTTCAGCCACCCGCCGAAGTCCTCGAGATGCAGCGGCAGGCGCTTCTCCACAAGGTTCGCCGTGCGCCAGGCGGCGCCGGGGATCTTCTCGAGCTGCGAGGTGATGCCGAGCTCCGCGAGGCTCTCGATGATGAGGAGCGCGGTCGGCTCCATCCAGCTCGCGAGGTCGATGTTGATGGAGAACGGCACCTCGAAACCGGAGGCGTAAGCGGACTTCGCGAGATGCTCCTTCGCCTTCTCCATGTCGTAGGTGTAGGGCGAGGGCTGCGGCCATGCTGGCCCTTCGATCCCCGAGCCGCCCCACATGGGAACGCCCCGCCCGTAGCCCGCGGTCTGGAAGATCTCCTCATAGGGGATGGCGTAGGCGAGCGCCTTCCTCACGTCGGGGTCCTTGAACGGCTCGAAGACGTTGTTGACGCCGACGCAGTAGATGCAGTTCTCGATGGGCGAGGAAAACACCGTCACCTTGCCGTCGTCGGCCAGCTCGGCGGCGTCCTTGTCGGGAATGTGGAAGGACATCTGCACGTCGCCGCGCTCGATGAGGGCGCGCCGCGTGGCGTTGCTCGGCACCTCGCGCAGGACGACGCGGCGCACGCCGGGAAGATCGCCGCTCGTCCAGCCGTCGTTGCGCTCGTAGACGAGCTGCTGGCCCGCGTCCCAGCGGATCACCCTGTAGGCGCCCGAGCCGATGGTGTTCTTGTGGACGAACTCGGTCGCCCACGGGTCCGCTTCCGTGGCGTTGGCCTTCGCCACGGTCGCGTTGAGGACGAAGGGGACGGGCACCGCAAGGTTCGGCAGCGCGAGCTTCGTCGGCCTGTCGAGGAGGATGACGAAGGTGTGCTCGTCCTCGACGACGAACTGGTCGGTCCGCTCGAAGCCGCCGGCGCGCATCTGGACGGTGGGGAACCCGCCGACGGAGACGGCGCGGTCGAGCGACCACTTCACGTCCTCGGCGGTGAGGGGCGTTCCGTCCTGGAAGACGGCGTCGCGCCTCAGCGCGAACGTCATGCGCAGGCCGTCCTCGCTGATGGTCCAGCTCTCGGCGAGGTCGGGCCGGATGACGGAGTAGTCGTAGGAGAGGCTCCCGTCCGGCATGGTCTTGGTGCCGAAGGAGACGAGGCGGTCGTAGCAGTTGACCGCGATCTGGTAGCTCGGCCGGTTGGTGCCTGTGCGGTGCAGGTCGAGGCTGTTGATGGTCTCGCCCGTCGCCACCACCACGACGCCGTCGCCCTGCGCGTGAGCTGCCGGGATGTGCTTCAGGAACGGCAGCATCCCCGCCGAGATGGCGCCGGCGGCGCCCGTCCCCTTCAGAAAGGTCCGGCGGGAGAGCCCCGCCATTTTCGTCCCCGTCATTGCTGTCCCTCGACGTCTTGGCCGGCCCCCGGGGGCACGGCGTTGCGGTCTTCGGCCGCAAGGCACGAAACGTGCCGGAAGGTTACGGAGACGGAGCTGTTCGGTCTTGTGCTATCTTCGAAGCGCAACGGTTCGAAATGCGAACACCTCGCCCGAAAGGCCAGCGGCGTGCGCCACCTGCAGCTCTACCGCTACGTCGACAGCGTCGCGAAGGCGCGCTCCATCCGCCGCGCGGCCGAGGGGCACAACATCACGCCGTCGGCGCTCAACCGGCGCATCCAGGCCTTCGAGGAGGAGCTCGGCTTTCCGATCTTCGAGCGGCTGCCGCGGGGCGTGCGGCTCAACGCTGCGGGCGAGCTCGTGATCCAGCACGTGCGCAACCAGCTCGCCGACATGGAGCGCGTCCAGTCCAGGATCGAGGACCTCAAGGGCATCCGCCGCGGCCACGTCGCCATCGCGTGCAGCCAGGCGCTCCTGCCCTACTTCCTCCCCCGCCAGATCGCCGCCTACCGCGCGCTCCACCCGGCGGTGACGTTCTCCGTCCTGCCGCGTGACCGCACCGCCGCCGAGCGCGAGCTCATGGAGTACGGCGCGGACCTCGCGCTCGTGTTCGAGCCGATGCTGGTCGCAGAGATGCGGCCCCTCGCCATCGTGGCCGAGCCGGTCCACGCCGTGTTCGCCGCCGGCCATCCCCTCGGCAGGAAGGAGACGGTGCGCCTCAGGGACTGTCTCGCCCATCCCCTTTGCCTGCCGACGGCGCGCTACGGCGTGCGCCGCCTCCTCGCCCAGGCGATGGCGCGCAAGGGGGAGGCGCTGAGGCCGGCGATGGAATCGGATTCGTTCGAGTTCCTGCGCCACGCGGTGGCCGGGAGCGACCACGTGACGTTCCAGATCCGCATCGGCCTCAGGCCCGGGGACGACGACGGCGAGGTGATCCACCGCCCGGTCGACCTCAGGGACGTTCCGGCAGGTGTCCTCGTCCTCGGCCAGCTCAGGAACCGCGTCCTTCCCGTGGCGTCGGCCCGCTTCGCCGATCAGCTCACCACGGCGCTCCACGCCGGCAGCGCGGCCCGCTGACCCCGGCGGGTTGCGCCGGGCGCCCGCGCGTGATCCCGTGGCGCGGGGGGAGAGGGCATGAAGGTCATCATCTGCGGCGGCGGCATCATCGGTGCGGCGACGGCCCATTACCTCGCCCGCCGCGGCGTCGCGGCGACCGTGGTCGAGCGGGCTGGCGTCGCGAACGCCGCCTCCGGCAAGGCGGGCGGCTTCCTCGCCCTCGACTGGTGCGACGGAAGCCACCTCGAGCCCCTCGCGCGCCGCAGCTTCGTCCTCCACCAGCGCCTCGCCGAGGAGGGCTTCGCCGCGTGGGGCTACCGGCGCGTCGCCACCTATGCCGGCCGCGCCGACGCCCTCGCCCGCCCGCGCACGCGGCCATCGTCGGCCCCCGCGCCCTGGGTGGCGCACACCGTGTCGGTGGACCAGAAGCTCGGCTCGCTCGCCACCACGGCGCAGGTTGATCCCGCAGCCCTCACCCGCGGTCTGATGGCGGCGGCGGCGGCGGCGGGCGCGACCCTCGTCACGGGCACCGTCACGGGCATCCGGCGGGACGGCGCGGGGGACGTCAACGGCGTCCTGGTCGACGGCGAGGTCCTCGGCGCGGACGCCGTCGTCCTCGCCCTCGGCCCTTGGTCGCTCCTCGCGGCGCGCTGGCTCCCGCTCCCCGCGGTCTACGGCATCAAGGGCCACAGCATCCTCTACCGCACCGGCGAGGACGTTCCCGCCGAGGCCCTCTTCCTCCAGGCCCGCGCCCGCTCCGGCGAGGTCCTTACCCCGGAGATCTTTCCGCGCGCCGACGGGACCACCTATGTCTCCGCCATCTCCTCGGAGGCGCCTCTCCCCGTGGACCCCGCCGCCGTGGAGCCGGACCGCGGCGCCTTCGACCGGCTGGAGGCGATGGCCGAGGACATCTCCCCCGCCTTCCGCCGCGAGCGGGTCGTGGGGCGGCAGACCTGCTTCCGCCCCGTCACGGTGGACGGCCTCCCCCTCATCGGCTCGATCCCGGACGCGCCCGGCGCCTACGTCGCCACCGGGCACTCCGTCTGGGGCATCCTCAACGGCCCCGCGACGGGCGAGGCGATGGCGGACCTCCTCGTCGACGGCGACGCGAGCGCCCTCGACCTCGCCCCGTTCGACCCCGCCCGCCTCGCGCCCCACCGCCCCCGCTGATCCCCGCCCCCCGCGCACGGAAGATCCGCACCGGCGCGCTCGCCGGCGAGGCGGCGCAGCGCTAAGCTCACGCCGCCTCTTCCGGAGCCCAGCATGAACGACATCGCCCCCCGCCACACCGGCGGCTGCCAGTGCGGCGCCGTCCGCTTCGCCCTCGCCGCCGACCCCGCGCCCGCCACCATCTGCCATTGCCGCATGTGCCAGAAGGCGACGGGCAACTTCTTCGCCCCGCTCGCGGGCGCCCGCCGCGCCGACCTCACCTGGACGCGCGGTGCCCCCGCCTTCTTCGCATCGTCCGACATCGTCGAGCGGGGCTTCTGCGCCAATTGCGGAACGCCGCTCACCTTCGCCTACGTCGACGGCGACGCCATCGACCTTGCCGTCGGCGCCTTCGACCGGCCCGAGGCGCTGCGGGTGGTGGAGCAGATCTGGACCTCCGCGCGGCTCGCCGCCTTCGACGGCCTCCACACCCTCCCCGCCCGCCGCGAGGACGAGCCCGGCTACGAGGGAGCCGTCGCCTCCGCCGCCGCCACGAACCACCAGCACCCCGACCACGACACCGAGGGCTGGACTCCGAGGCCCTGCCGCCGGGGATAGCAACGAGATGGAATTGCTCCAGACACGAAGTCGAACTGAAATTCTTCGAAAGAAGCCAACAAGAACAGGTCAAAAAGATAGTCGTTGACGTCCCGCACGACTGAAGAATACTCGTCGCGTCATCGCAAGCACATCCCGGGCCGCGGAAGACGAGGGGGCGCACGCCGTCCGTCTTCCCGCCACGGGAGGAAGACGCGGGAGTCCCCATGCCACCACACCGCATCGCCGTCCTCGCGGGCGCGGCTGCCCTTCTCGCCGCCCCGGCGCTCGCCGACGCGCCGGCGCCCGAGGCCATCCTCGACACCTATTCCGATATCGCGCTCGCCGGCTACGAGGACTCCCTCGCCACCGCCCGCTCGCTCGACGCCGCCATCGACGCGCTGATCGCGAACCCCTCGGAAGCCACCCTCGGCGCCGCCCGCGCCGCCTGGGTCGCCGCCCGCGTCCCCTACCAGCAGACCGAGGTCTACCGCTTCGGCAACCCCATCGTGGACGACTGGGAGGGCCGGGTGAACGCCTGGCCGCTGGACGAGGGCCTCATCGACTACGTCGCAGCCGGCTACGGCGTCGAGAGCGACATGAACCGCCTCTACACGGTGAACGTCATCGCAAACCGCGAGATCGTGGTGAACGGCCGGCCCGTCGACGCCTCGGTCATCGACGCCACCCTCCTCGCCGAGACCCTCCACGAGGCGGAGGAGGTCGAGGCGAACGTCGCCACCGGCTACCATGCCGTTGAGTTCCTCCTGTGGGGCCAGGACCTTTCTGGCACGGGCCCCGGCGCCGGCAAGCGCCCCGCGAGCGACTTCGACACCGCCGACTGCACCGGCGGCAACTGCGACCGGCGCGCCGAGTACCTGAAGGCGGCCTCCGAACTCCTCCTCGCCGACCTCGAGGAGATGGTCGCGAACTGGGAAGAGGACGGCGCCGCGCGCGAGGCGCTCATGGAAGACACCGATGCGGGCCTCGCCGCGATCCTCACCGGCATGGGGTCCCTCTCCTACGGCGAGCTCGCCGGCGAGCGCATGAAGCTCGGCCTTCTCCTGCACGACCCGGAGGAGGAGCACGACTGCTTCGCCGACAACACGCACAACTCCCACTACTTCAACGCCATCGGCATCCGGAACGTCTACACGGGCCACTACCGCCGGCCTGACGGGACGATCGTCTCCGGCCCGGCGCTCAGGGACCTCGTCGCCGCCGAGGACCCCGCACTCGCAGAGGAGCTCGCCGCAAAGCTCGACGAAAGCGTCGCCCGCATGGCGGTCATGAAGGCGCGGGCCGAATCCATCGAGGCCTACGACCAGATGATCGGCGAGGGGAACGCCGAAGGCAACGCGGTGGTCCAAGCGGCCATCGACGCCCTCATCGACCAGACGAGCTCCATCGAGCGGGCCGTCGCAGCGCTCGACCTCGGCACCATCACCATCGAGGGCTCCGACAGCCTCGATTCCCCGGCCGCCGTCTTCCAGTAGGCCGGACATCGCCCGGCGGCTTGACAGCAATCATGGCAGCCGCCGGCAAGACGCCACACTCCCGGAAGCCGGCATCGCGCCGGCTTCCGCCACGATCAGGACCCGCCTCATGCCGCACGCGCTTCTCGCACTCGCCCGCCGCATCGACCCGATCCTCCTCGCGACGGTCGCTCTGGCGACGGCCGGCGTCGTGGCCGCGGCCTCGGCCACGGGCGTCACCGTCCGCGACGACCTCACGCCGGAGGACCTCGCCCGCGTCGAGGCCGTGACGGCCGCACCGACCGACTTCACGAAGGCAGAGCCGTTCGAGCTGATGGCGGGTGGCGCCACCACCTCCCTCGCGACGCCCGACGGGAACGCCTTCTCCCACCCCTCCGCCAACCTCACCTTCGAGGGCGAGACGGACTTCAAGGTCGGCAACGGCCTCTTCAAGAAGGTGTGGGTCTCCTCCCCCGCCTCCACGGAGGCGTCCGACGGTCTCGGGCCGCTGTGGAACGCGCGCTCCTGCCAGCGCTGCCACCTGAAGGACGGCCGCGGCCACCCGCCCGAGGGGCCGGGCGACAGCGCCATCTCCATGTTCCTGCGCCTCTCGGTGCCTGCGCGCACCGAGGCCGAGCACGCCGCCCTCGCGCGCCGCGAGCAGCTGCGCATCCCCGAGCCCACCTACGGCGGCCAGCTCCAGGACCACGCCGTCCCCGGCATCCCGGCCGAGGGGCGCATGGTGATCGACTACGAGGAGATCCCCGTCGAGCTCGCCGGCGGCGAGATCGCGATGCTGCGCAAGCCCACCTACTCCGTCGCCGACCTCGGCTACGGCCCGCTCGACCCCGAGACGATGCTCTCCCCCCGCGTCGCCCCGCAGATGATCGGCCTCGGCCTCCTCGAGGCGATCCACCCGGCCGACATCCTCGCCCGCGCCGACCCGGACGACGCGGACGGCGACGGCATCTCGGGCCGCCCGAGCTGGGTCCGCAATCCCGAGACCGGAGAGATCGAGCTCGGCCGCTTCGGCTGGAAGGCCTCGAGCCCCACGGTGAGGGTCCAGAGCGCGGAGGCCTTCGCAGGCGACATCGGCATCTCGACGCCCCTCATGCCGGACCCCTTCGGCGATTGCTCCATCGCCCAGGAGGAGTGCCGCGCGATGCCGACGGGCGTGCAGGAGCGGCTCGGCACCGTCGAGGCGCCCGACCCGGTCCTCGAGCTTGTGACCTTCTACTCGGAGAACCTCGCCGTCCCCGCCCGCCGCGACGTCGACGACAGCGAGGTGCTGCGCGGAAAGGAGCTCTTCCACGATGCGGGATGCGCGTCCTGCCACACGCCGAAGTTCGTCACGAGCCGCAACGCGCAGAACCCCGAGCACCGCTTCCAGCTCATCTGGCCCTACACCGACATGCTCCTCCACGACATGGGCCCCGGCCTCGCCGACGGACGGCCGGTGGGCGAGGCCTCGGGCACCGAGTGGCGGACGGCCCCGCTCTGGGGCATAGGCCTCACGCAGACGGTGAACGGCCACACCTACTTCCTGCACGACGGCCGCGCCCGCAACCTCCTCGAGGCGGTCCTGTGGCACGGTGGCGAGGCGCAGGCGGCGCGCGATAGTGTGGTGGCGATGGCGCCGGACGATCGGGCCGCCCTCATCCGCTTCCTGAACTCGCTGTGACGCATCGCCGCCACACCGCCGCGGGAAGAGGTCGCGCCGCGCCTGAGCCGGGCGCGCCGCGACCGCGCCTCCGTCCGGATCCGGATCGGAGGGACTGCGCGCGGCTTCGACACCTGGAGCCGTTCGACCCGCCGCCAGGCCGCCGCTGAGCCTTCGCGCGCAGCGGCACGACGGCACCGCCGATCCCGCCACACCCCGACGCCGCGACGACAGGAGCCGCCCCTTGAGACATTTCGCCATCGCAGCGCTTCTCACCCTCGCCGCACCACTTGCCGCGCCCCTCGCCGCCGCGAATGCCGCCGCGAAGGACGCGCCGGAACCCGCCTTCCGCCCGGCGGTGGAGCGCGCCGTCGAGGAGGTGATCCGCCCCGGCTACGCCGCCCTCGCGGAGGCGGCCGGGAGCACCAAGGCGGCTGTGGCGGCGCTCTGCGAGGCCCCGTCGCAGGAAAGGCTCGCCGCCGCGCGGCAGGCCTTCCGCGCACTCGTCGCGGCGTTCGCACGGGTGGAGCCCTACCGCTTCGGCCCGGCGCGCGAGAACAACCGCTACGAGCGCCTCTTCTTCTGGCCCGACCCGCGCGGACGGGGCCTGCGCCAGGTGGAAGGCGTCATCCTCGGCGAGGACGAGAGCGCCACGACGCGCGAGTCGCTCCAGGCCAAGAGTGTCGCCGTTCAGGGGCTTCCGGCGCTCGACGTCATCCTCTCCGGCACCGGGTCGGACGCGATGGCGACGCCGCCGGCGTCCTTCCGCTGCCGCTACGCCCGCGCCGCCGCCGAGGCGATCGGCGCCACCGCCGGGGACATCGCCGCCGGCTGGCGCGACGACGACGGCTTCCCGCGCCTCATGCTGGAGGTGGGGCCGGACAACCCCGTCTACCGCAGCCACGGCGAGGCGGTGCAGGACCTTCTCCAGGCCGGATCCGAGCAGATCCAGATCGTCCGCGACCTCAAGCTCTCGCCGGTCCTCGGCGACGGTCCCGCGGACGCCCGCCCCCGCCTCGCACCGTTCTGGCGTTCCGGCGCAGCGCTCGACGCCGTCGCCGGAAACGTCGAGGGCGTCGCGCTGCTCGTCGAGGCGCTCGACCTCGCGCGCCTCGTCCCCGACGGCGGGGCGGGTCTTGCGAGCAACCTGTCCTTCGAGCTCGAAGCGGCGCAGCGCGCCCTCACCGTCGATGTCCCCATCGCCGAGGCCGTCGCGGACGAGGAGACCCACGCCCGCCTCTCGTTCGCCCTCGTGCCGCTGGCGAGCGCGATCCGCATTCTCGACGAGCGGGCGCCGGGCGCCCTCGGCCTCGTTTCGGGCTTCAACTCTCTCGACGGGGACTGAAGACCCGTGATCATCGACCGCCGTCGCGTCCTCGCGGGGCTCGCCGCCGCGAGCCTCCTCCCCGTCGCGCCCCTCGCAGCGGCCGGACGGCCCGCCTTCGTCGCCGCGCGGCGTGAGGCCGACGGGAGCCATGCCGCCGCGGTCTTCACCCACGACGGCGAGATCCTCTTCACGGAGAGGCTCGACGGGCGCGGCCACGACGCCGCCCTGTCGCCGGACGGGCGCACCGCGGTCGTCTTCGCCCGCCGCCCGGGCCACTTCGCGGTCGTCATCGACCTTGCGGCCCGCCGGCGCGCCACGGCCTTCGCGCCTCCGCCGGACAGGCACTTCTACGGCCACGGCCTCTTCTCGCGGGACGGCCGGCTCCTCTACGCCACGGAGAACGACTTCGACGCAGAGCGCGGGGTTCTCGGCGTCTACGACGTCGGTGCGGGATACCGGCGGATCGGCGAACTCGACTGCGGGGGCATCGGCCCTCACGAGGCGATCCTGCTGGCGGACGGGCGAACCATCGCCGTCGCGAACGGCGGGATCGCCACCCACCCGGACTATCCGCGCCTGAAGCTGAACATCGCGACCATGGCCCCCTCCCTCGCCTACGTCGACGTCGAGACGGGCGACCTCCTCGGCCGCGCGAGCCTGCCGGCGGCCCTGCACCAGCTCTCGCTGAGGCACATGGCCGAGGCGGCCGACGGCACGGTGTGGATCGGCGGGCAGTACGAGGGGCCACGCAGCGACCGGCTGGCGCTCGTCGCGCGCCACAGGCGGGGCGGCGACATCGCCCTTCTGGAAGCGCCGCCTGCGCTCTGGCCGGGCTTCGACCACTATGTCGGCTCGGTGGCCGCAAGCCGGGACGGCGGGCGGATCGCCGTCTCCAGCCCTCGCGGCGGGCTCGTTCTCGTGTTCGACGCGAGGACGGGGAGCGTCCTGTCCCGCCGCAGCCTTCCCGACGCCTGCGGACTCGCCCCGCGCGGTGCGGGCTTCCTCGCCTCCGACGGCGCCGGGCGGCTCTGGCAGGGCGAGGGCGAGGGCGCCCCCCTCGCCGCGCACGAGGTCTCCTGGGACAACCACATCGCCGCCGTCTGATCCCGGCGCACATCGTCGGATCAGCGCTCGCGCGCCGGTCCGGCCCGCGCGGGGACCGGGCGAAAACCCCAAGCGCGAAGGATCGGCGGCCCGGCGCGTCGGCCCGCTGGCGCGTGGTGCAGGTCTCGCCGTCGCCTCGGGCATCCCTCACGCGGCGCGGCCGACGGCGGCATTGCCGCCGCCCTCCGACGGAGCGTGACCGACGCGAGGACGGCAGGCGGAGTTCCGTCCCGCAACGCCGGCGGACGGCGACCGGCGCGCGGCAGCCGGGCGGGCCTAACGCGCCGCCTCCTCCTCGGAGAGCGTCTCGATCAGGCTGCGGAAGCTGCGGATGGCGTGGCCGGTGACATCGACGGCGCGGTCGATGTCGCGGCGGGCATCGTCGACGGAAAGGTCGTCCGCGGCGGCCTGCGCGTCCGGCTCGATGCCGGCGACGAGGGCGGCAATCATGGCGAGGCGCCGCTCGAGCCGGGCCACCTCGGCCGACAGGCGCGCGTTCTCCGCCTCGAGGTCGCGCCAGGCACTCGTTCCCGAGACGTCCCGCTCGGGGGGCGCCGCCGGCTCGACGATGCTCTCGCATGCCCACCCGCCGTCACCGAGGGCGCAATGATCGACAGCGCCGGTCACGCGGTCGAGACGCAGGACCCCGCCCTCCGTCTCCTCGATCTGGAATCGGTCGGTGGGAGCCTGAGCGAGCGCGGCCGAGTCGAGCGCGACGGCTCCGACGACGAAAAGGGCGAGAGCGGGGGTTAAGATGCGCATGACTGCTCCTGCGATGCCGTTGCTGTCCGGTCCGGCGCGCCGCGGGAGGCTCGCCGGAGTGCCGGTCGGCGCGACCGCCGGCGGGGATCGCACGAGGCCCCCACGGATCGGGCGGCAGGCGCAGCTTCCCGACGCACCCCTCGCCCGGCGGCAGCGCCTCGTGAAGAGACACCGCGGCCCGGCGGAGCGGGGGCGGATGGTGGGTGCGCCGTGCTGCCCCTCCCGCCGCCCCCTACTCCTCGAGGCGCCTACTCCTCGAGGCCCCTACTCCTCGAGGCGAAGCGTCGTGAAGCGGAGCTGACCTTCCGTGTTCGACAGGGTGAGAAGCGCGGTGCGCCGCCCGTCGGCGCGCAACGCCTCGACCCTCTCGGCCACCTCCTGCGGCTCGATCACGGCCGCCTGATCCACCTCGAGGATCACATCGCCCGGCCGGATGCGCTTCTCCTCGGCGCCGCTGTTCTCCAGCACCTCTGTCACGAGGACGCCGGCGACGTCGTCGGCGATGCCGAAGGAGGAGCGGCGATCGTCGTCCAGCGCGGCGAGGGTCATGCCGAGAACGGTCATGCCGCCCTCGTCCTGATCGCCGTCTGCGGCGGGCGCCTCGGTCTCGGCATCCTCGTCGACCGAGACCACCTCTTCCTCCTCGCCGAGGCGCCCGAGATCGACAGCGAGCCTGATCTCCTCGCCGTTGCGCAGCACCACCACCTCGACGCGCTTGCCGATGTCGGTCTCGGCGACGATGCGCGGGAGCTGGCGCATCTCCGTGATCTCGCGGCCGTCGAAGCGGACGACGACGTCGCCCGCGGCGATGCCGCCCGCCTCCGCCGGCCCGTTCTCCGTCACGCCGGCGACGAGAGCGCCGCGCGGACGGTCGAGGCCGAGGCTCTCGGCCATGTCGTCGGACACGTTGTCGATGCGCACGCCGAGCCAGCCGCGCCGCGTCTCGCCGAACTCGAGGAGCTGGTTGATGACGCGGGTCGCGATCTCGGACGGGATGGCGAAGCCGATACCCACCGAGCCGCCCGTGGGGGACAGGATCGCCGTGTTGATGCCGATGACGTTGCCCTGCATGTCGAACAGGGGGCCGCCGGAGTTGCCGCGGTTGATGGCAGCGTCGGTCTGGATGTAGTCGTCGTAGGGGCCGGACTGGAGGTTGCGGTTGCGGGCTGAGATGATGCCCACCGTCACCGTGCCGCCGAGGCCGAACGGGTTGCCGATGGCCATGACCCAGTCGCCGATGCGCAGGTCCTGCGAGGCGCCGAAGTCGAGCGGCTTGAGGGGCGTGTCCGAGATGATGCGCAGGACGGCGATGTCGGTCGCCTCGTCCCGCCCGACGATCTCGGCGGCGAGCTCGCGCCCGTCGGCGAAGTTCACCCAAACCTCGTCGGCGTCCCTGATCACGTGATTGTTGGTGACGACGACGCCGTCCTCCGAGATCACGAAGCCCGAGCCAAGGGACTGGGCGCGCCGCGGGTCGGGTGCACCCTCGTCCCGCTCGAAGAACTCGTCGAAGTACTCGCGGAAGGGGCTTTCCTCGTCGCCGTCGGGGGCGATGGACGGGCGCTCCGTGGAGAGCCTCTGCGACGTGGAGATGTTGACCACCGAGGGCAGCAGGTTCTCCGCGAGGTCCGCGACGGAGCGTGGCCCCGTCTCGAGGGGGCCGATCGGGAGGCCCTGGGCGATTGCCGCCTGTGGAAGGACGGCCGCGAAGGGTCCGGCGGCAAGCGCTGCCGCGAGCACCGCCCGGCCGAGGGATTTCGTGATCAAGCTCATCGCTCCTCCTGCGAGACGGCCGTCATGGTCATGCGGCCCGCACCAGCCACACGATGCCGACGCCGATGGCCAGCGCAACGACTCCTGCGGTTCTCAGCGTCTCGATCGGCGTCGACTGCATCTTCGCCATCATCTCACGCATCGTCTGCGGCGCCAGGGCATAAAGAGTGCCCTCGATCGCGAGGACCAGCCCCAGCGCCACGACGAGGTCGCTCACTCGGTCGCCGTTCCCGTCTCGGGACGCACGATGGTGACCGTCCCGCTCTCCGTCGGAACGACGGTGGTGGCGGACGATTCCTCGCCGGCCTCGCCCTCGGCGGCGCGGTCGGCCGCCTCGCTCGTCTCGGGATCGGCCGTTTCGATGGCGCCGGCGGTGGACGCCTCTTCGGCCGGGACGCCCTCCTCGATGAGCTCGGCCTCGACGTCACCTTCCGTAGCGGCCTCGCCCTCGCCGTCTGCGGCGGCCTCGCCCTCGCCGTCTGCGGCGGCATCGCCCTCGCCCTCCGCGGCGGCGTCCGCATCGCCGCCGACGGGGGTCTCGACGCCGGCATCGCGAAGTTCCTCCTCCATCACCGCGGTCGCCCTGTCGACGGCGGCATCGACCGCCTCGGACGACTGGCCGATGGCGCCGAGGATCTCCTGGGTGCTCATGTCGCGGTCGACCCGCGGGAGGTCGGCTGCGGAGTCCTCGTCGGAGGCGATGGCCTCGTCCGCGTCCGCGGCGACCGCCTCGGGCCGCACCTCGCCGTCCTCGATGACGGAGACGTCGGCGCCCGGTTCGGCGGGGGCGTCCTCCTCCTCGTCGGAGGGAGCGGCGGGAGCGGGAAGGCGCACGCCTGTCTCTTCCTCCACAGTCGCGCGGGCAGCCGCGGAGACGCCCATCGGATCGTTGAAGTAGCGGAAGAATTCCGCGCTGGGCGACAGCACGAGGCGGGTGTCACCCTGGAGGAGCGCCTGCTCGTAGGCCTGCATGGCGCGGAAGAACGAGAAGAAGTCCGCGTCCTGGCCGTAGGCGCTGGCGAAGATCGCCGAGCGGCGGGCGTCGCCCTCGCCTCGGATCTGCTCGGACTCGCGCTGCGCCTCGGCGCGCAGGACCGTAGCGGCGCGGTCCGCCGCCGCGGTGATGCGGCGAGCCGCCTCCTGACCCTCGGCGCGGATCTGGGTCGCCTCCTGCTCGCGCTCCGTCCGCATCCGGCGGAAGATCGCCTCGGAGTTGGCGGCCGGCAGGTCCGCACGGCGGATCTTCACGTCCACGATGTCGACGCCCACGTCGCTGGCACGCTCGGACACCTGAGCGCGAATACGCTGCATCAGCGCGGGACGCTCCTCGCGGACGATGTCCGTGAAGGTGGCATCGGCGAGAACCGCGCGAAGGCTCGACTGAACGAAGGTGGACAGGCGGGTCTGACCTTCCCGGACGTTGTTCACCGTCTGGTAGAAGCGTACCGGGTTCGCGATGCGGTAGCGCATGAAGGCGTCCACCACGAGGCGCTTCTGGTCCGCCGCGATGATCTCCTGCGCGGGCACGTCGAGCTCGAGGACGCGCTTGTCTAGGAAGATCACGTCCTGGATGAACGGGATCTTCGCGTTGAGCCCGGGCTCGCGAATTGCCTGGCGCACCTCGCCGAACTGCAGGACCAGGGCCTGCTGCGTCGGTGTCGTGATGAAGAACGACTGCAGCGCGCCGATCACCGCAAGGCCGATGACGACGACGAGGGCGATCAATCCGGCTCGCATCAGCGGGCTCCCTGGTTCTGGTCCGCCTGGCGGCCGGTGAGCCGGTCGAGCGGAAGGTAGGGGACGACGCCGTTGCCGGCGGACTCGTCGATGATGATCTTGTCGGTCGAGGCGAGGACGCGCTCGAGGGTCTCGAGATAGATGCGCTGGCGCGTCACCTCGGGGGCCTTGGCGTACTCCTCGTAGACCGCGAGGAAGCGGTCGGCCTGACCTGTGGACTGGGCGATCACCTGATCGCGATAGCCCGAGGCGCGCTCGACGATCTGGGCGGCCTCGCCTCGGGCCTCGGGCACCACGCGGTTCGCGTAGGCGTTCGCCTCGTTCTGGAGGCGCTCCTGGTCGGCGCGCGCTGCCTGGACGTCGCGGAAGGCGTCGATGACCTCGGCAGGCGGGTCGACCTTCTGCATCTGCACCTCCGTGACCTGAACGCCCGCACCGTACGAGTCGAGCGTCGTCTGCATCAGCGTGCGCACGTCCTGCTCCACCTGGACGCGCTCCTCGGTCAGGATCGGCTGGATGTTCTTCCGGCCGACCACCTCGCGCATGGCGCTCTCGGAGACAGCCTTCACGGTCCCGTTCGGATCCTCGACATTGAAGAGAAAGTTCGCCGGGTCGGCGATGCGCCACTGCACGCGGAAGTCCACGTCGACGATGTTCTCGTCGCCGGTCAGCATCAGGCTTTCCTCCGGCATGTCTCCGGCGCGGCCCTCACCGCGGGAACCCACCGTGGTCTCGCGAATTCTCAGCACGTCCGGAGTGAACACCTCACCGAAGGGATAGGGCCAGTTGTAGTTCAGGCCCGGCTCGGTGGTGCCCTGGTAGCGTCCGAAGACGAGTTCGACGCCGAGCTCGCCCGGGCCGACGCGGTAGAAGCCGGTGAGGCCGTAGAGGAAGAGGACCACCACGAGGGCGAGCGCGATGCCCCGGCCGCCGAGGCCGCCGAGCCCGGTGCCGCCGCCGCCGCCCGGGCCGCCGCCGCCCTTGCCGGGAAAGACGCGCTTCAGGCGATCCTGGCTCTTGCGCAGGAGCTCCTCGAGGTCGGGCGAGTTGTTGGGGTCGGGGCCGCCTCGCTGCGGCCCGTTCCCCCACGGATTGGGCCGGTTCGGGCCGCCGCTACCCCAGGGCCCGTCACCGCCGCCCCATGGTCCACCGCCTCGTCCGCCCGACTGGTTGTTCCAGGGCATCCCCACTCCCCATGATAAAGAAAGGAACGAACCGGCCCGACGGCCGGGTGTCGTCCCACTGAGTCGTCCCAATGAGATAGTTGCTGGCGCGGCAGGCGCAAACGCGGCGAAACGCGACACGCCGACGACTGTATAGGCTGCGGCACGCGGCGCATTCAATCGACGGCTTGTGTCCTCGCCCACGTTTCGTGGGTGAAGTCCGCCTCGTCCCGCTCCGAGCGGACGCCCGGCGAGGCATCGACGAGGCGGAATGCCGGGTCGATGGGCGGAAAGCGGGTGTCGCCCGCGGGTCGCGCGTGGACGCGCGTGATGTGGAGCGTGTTCGCCGCCGCCATGCCCTCGGCATAGATCCGGGCGCCGCCGGCGAGGAAGACGGGCGTCTTCGCCATCATGAGCGCCTCGGCGATGCTCCCCGCCGTCTCGACGCCGGCGAGCGGACGGGACGTGACCACGATGGTGCGCCGGCCCGGGAGCGGCCGTCCGATGGATCGGTGGGTTCGCCGCCCCATGACCAGCGTGTTGCCGAGCGTGAGGCGCCTGAAGTGGGCAAGGTCGCCCGGAAGGCGCCACGGGAGATCGCCGTCGCGCCCGATGACGCCGTTCTCTCCCACCGCGGCGACGATGGCGACCGGCACGCGGGCGGGGGCGGCGTCAGACGGCAACGGGAGCCCTGATCGCCGGATGGGGATCGTAGCCCGTGATGCGGATGTGCTCGGCGCCGATGGCGAAGACGTCCCGCGGGGCGTCGCCGAGGTCGATGGCGGGGAGCGGCCGCGGCTCCCGGGAGAGCTGGAGTCGCGCCTGATCGACGTGGTTGAGATAAAGGTGCGCGTCGCCGAGGGTGTGGACGAGGTCGCCCGCCTCGAGCCCGGTCGCGTGCGCCACCATGTGGGTGAGGATGGCGTAGGAGGCGATGTTGAACGGCACACCGAGGAACACGTCGGCCGAGCGCTGGTAGACCTGGCACGAGAGGCGCCGGGCGTCGGAGACGTGGAACTGGAAGAGGAGGTGGCAGGGCGGGAGGGCCATGCGGGGAAGGTCCGACACGTTCCAGGCGGACACGATGTGGCGGCGGGAGAAGGGGTCCGAGCGGATGCTCTCCACGACGCGGGCGATCTGGTCGACCGGGCCCTCCGGCGTCGGCCATGCGCGCCACTGGCGGCCGTAGATCGGGCCGAGCTCGCCGTCGGCGTCCGCCCACTCGTCCCAGATGGTGGCGCCGCGCGCGTTGAGCTGGCGCGCGCTGGTCTCGCCGGCGAGGAACCAGAGGAGCTCTGCGACGACCGACCCGAGGTGCACCTTCTTGGTGGTGACGACGGGAAGGCCCGCCGAGAGGTCGTAGCGCGCCTGGTGGCCGAAGATGCCGAGGGTTCCGACGCCGGTGCGGTCCTCGCGCCTCTCCCCCGTGGTCAGGATCGTCTCGAGGAGGTCGTGGTAGATGGCCGTCGCATCCATGGTCCCCTCCCTGCGCGCGCCCGCCGGAGGCCTGCCGCTCCCCGTCGTCTTCGGCACAAGGGTGTAAGGGTGGTTGGCGGCGGCGCAAGGCGTGGCTTGCGCGGAACCTGTGGATGCGCGGGAGGAGACGGTGCTGCCGCTTTGAAAGCGTGGGCGGCGGCCGATTTTGCAGGCCCGGGGTCTTCTCACGCGGGGGAGCGCGGCCTATATTGCGGTTTGCCGGCGACGGTCGGCTATGGCGATAAACGAAGTGCGTAATAAGCCTATCGGACCCGGGGGCGGTACCCGGCGCCTCCACCCGAGAGCCGGCGGCAGGACCGGCGGCTCTCCGGCGGGGGCGAACCAGGATCGACGAGGGTGTAAAGGCGCTTTTTTCGCTCGGTATGGTACCACCGTTATCGGACCAAACTTGTAGTTGCGAATGACAACTATGCAGAGGCCCGTCTCGCTGCGTAATGCGGCGTGACACCTCGTCTTAAGTCCTCTCCCCCGCAAGGGAGAGGCGGGGTCTGGAGGCACCTGGCAACAGAAGCCTCCGCTTCGCTTCCCTGCAAGTGGAGCCTCCGCTTCCCTGCTCGAGAAGCCTTCGCTTCCCTCAGCAGAAGCTTTCCTCCCCTTCCCCTTTCAGGCATGGATCGTCCGACCGCTGCGCCGCGCGAAAGATCTCGCGGGTGGCGCGGGGAATGAACGCGCGATTGACAAGTCCGCGGCGGGCCGCACACCGCGGGCGCGCGTGTTGGATCGGCCCGCACGGCGCGCTATAGAAAGCGGCCATCAGGGAGTACGGCGGTGGCTGACGATCTCATCCGATACGACGTCCTCGTCCAGGACGCTCTGCGCGGCGTCGTGCGCAAGGTGATGCGGGAGGTGGCCGAGGGGGGCCTGCCCGGAGAGCATCACTTCTACATCGCCTTCGACACGACGGCGCCTGGCATGCGCATGTCCTCGCGGCTGCGCGCCCAGCACCCCGAGGAGATGACCATCGTCCTCCAGCACCAGTTCTGGGACCTTGCTGTCTCGGACCACGGCTTCGAGGTGGGCCTCTCCTTCGGCGGCGTGCCCGAGCGGCTTCTCGTGCCCTTCTCGGCCGTGAAGGGCTTCTTCGACCCCTCGGTCCAGTTCGGCCTCCAGTTCGATCCCGCCCCCGCCCGCGAGGAGGAGGCAGCGCAGAACGGCGCCAGCGGCGGCGACGCCGTTCCCCTGCCCGCGCTCCCCGCCCGCCGCGACGAGCTGAAGGAGGGCGACCCGGAGAGCGGGCCCGAGCCGGAGCGCAAGGACGCCGGCGACGGGGCCGAGGTCGTCTCCCTCGACGCCTTCCGCAAGAAACCCTGAGCCCGTCCGGGAGAGCCGCGATGGACGACGTCAAGCGCATCGCCCTCACAGCCCACGACGCGGCGAAGCCCCAGCTCGTCGCGTGGGCGTTCGCGAACGAGCGTGTCCTCGCGCGCCACGCCCTCACCGCGACCGGCAACACAGGCCGCCTCCTCATGGCGCAGACCGGGCTTCGGGCGGACTGCCTCACAGCCGGGCCGCTCGGGGGCGACATGCAGCTCGGCGCGCTCATGGCCGAGGGGCGCGTGGACATCCTCGTCTTCTTCACCGACCCGCTCACGAAAAAGCCCCACGACCTCGATCCCGCCCCGCTCCTGCGGGTCGCGGCCCTGTCGCAGACGGTGGTCGCCATCAACGAGGCGACGGCGGACTTCGCGATCCGCTCCGAGCTGATGGCCGAGCCCTACCGCCGGCCGCACGCGCGCCCGGCCCTCCCCGGCGTCACCCACAGGATCGACGACCGCCGCGACGTCGCCTGAGACAAATCGCCCCCTCAGCCGGTCGTGACGGGACGCGGCCGGCGCGCGCGATATCCTCCGCAGAGCCGCATCTTTCGCGCTCCATGGAGGAGGTGCCGATGTTCCCCACCGCCCGCCACGCCTCAAGCCGCACCGCCGGGGCCGCCACGCGCGCGCTCCTCGGGGCGGGGCTCGCCCTCGCCTTCGCCCTCGCCTTCGCCGTCGCGGCCGCGCTGCCGGCCGCCGCGCAGGGCTTCTCCAACTGCCAGGCCATCGCCCGCGCGCTCCCCGAGGCGCGCTTCATGAAGGCTTCCTTCGCCCCGACGCCTGCCCCGATGCCGACGGCTACCCCGACGCCTGCCCCGATGCCGACGTCCACCGACGCCGCCTTCGAGGTGGAGATCTCCTACGTCGGCCACGCCACCTTCCGCATCGTGGCGCCGGACGGGACGACCATCGCCACCGACTTCACGGGCAACGCCGGCGCCGACGTGGTGCCGGACGTGGTGACGATGAACATCGCCCACTCCACCCACTACACGCTCTTCCCGGACCCGCGGATCGCCCACGTCCTCCACGGCTGGTCCGATTCGCCGGGCGAGAAGGCCGAGCACTTCCTCACGGTCGGCGAGGTGCTGGTGCGCAACATGACCACCGACATCCGATCCTACGGCAGCGTCGAGGCGGACCGGAACTCCATCTTCATCTTCGAGATCGCGGGCCTGTGCCTCGGCCATCTCGGCCACCTCCACCAGACGCTGAGCGACTCCCAGGTGGCCGAGATCGGCCGGCTCGACGTGGTGTTCGTGCCCATCGACGGCACCTACACCATGGACCAGCGGCAGATGATGGAGGTGGTGCGGCGGCTGCGGGCGCAGGTGGCGATCCCGATGCACTGGTGGAGCACCCACTCGCTCCGGCGCTTCGCCGAACAGACCGCGGCGGACGGCATCGCCGTCGAGATGCGCGAGAGCCCGACCTTGCGCATCTCGCTCAACACGCTGCCCGAGGAGCCGACGCTCCTGATCCTGCCGAAGGAGTTCGATTTCTGAGCCGGGCGCTGGCGACGGGACGTCGGTTCCGGCCCACGGCGCCGGGCTTGCGCGAGGCTTGGCCCGTCGGAGCGGCGCGGGTCCACGGCAAGGGCGCGCTCGGCTAGTCTTGCTCCAGTGTCCACCGCCGGGGGGTGGACGAGCACGGGGGCCGCGTGTCCATGAACGACATCCTCCGAGCGCTTCCTTCGGACGATCCACGGGAAGGCGATCCGCGCGAGCACCATCCGCAAGAGCCTCATCCGCAAGAGCCTCATCCGCGCGCAGATCATCCGCGCGGGCATGACGGGCCGGAGGCCGGGATCGCCAGGGTCGCGCGGCCGGCCTCGACGGACGGCCCCACCGACCCGGGACTTCTCGTCGCCGCGGCCGCCGCGAAGTTGGCGGAGGGACGCCACGGTGAGGCGCTCGTCCTCGCCGAGAGGGCCCTCGACGCAGAGCCCAACCTTCCCCGGGCGCTCGCGCTCGCGGCCCAGGCGCTGAACCGGCTCGGGCGGTGGGAGGAGGGAACGCGCCGCCTCGTGCGCCTCCTGCGCGTGATGCCGGACAATGCCTGGGCGGAGGAGCGCCTCGCCATCGCGCGCAAGCGCTTTCCCGACGATCCCGTAATCGCCGACACGCTCGCCCGCGCCCGCGCCTTCCGCAACGCCGCCCCGGAGCGCCTTCCCCGCTGGAGGCCCGCCCGCCCGCTCGCAGACGCGCCCGTGCGCGACCCGGCCCGCGCCTATCTCGACCTTCTGGTGCGCGCCGCCACAGGCTGGCTCCTCGAGGACGGCGCCATCGACCCCGGCCACGCCGACGCTCCGTTCGACGCCGCGGCACGCGCGGCGGGGCGGGACTGGCCACGCCTCGGCCACACGATGATCGGCCTCGAGCGCCTCCAGCAGCTGAGGGAGGCCTGCGAGGACGTGATCGCCCGCAAGGTGCCGGGAGATCTTCTGGAGGCCGGCGTGTGGCGCGGCGGCGCTGCGATCCTCATGCGCGCCGTCCTCGCCGCCCACGATGAGCCAGGCCGCCGCGTCGTCCTCGCCGACAGCTTCGCCGGCGTCCCCGGCGAGGCCGCCCATGCCGAGGAGGACAGCTACGGTCGCTGGCGCCTTCACGAGCATCGCGCCCTCGCCGTCCCTCGCCCCGTGGTGGAGGCGAACTTCGCCCGCTACGGCCTTCTCGACGCGCGGGTCGTCTTCCTCGAGGGCCTCTTCGGCGAGACCCTGCCGTCGGCGCCTGTGGAGCGCCTCGCGGTCCTGCGCATCGACGGTGACCTCTACGCCTCCACGATGGACGCGCTGCGCGCCCTCTATCCGCGCCTCTCCCCCGGCGGCATCGCCATCGTGGACGACTACGGCATCGTCAACGGCGCCCGCCACGCGACGCTCGACTATCGCCGCGAGCACGGCATCACGGCACCCCTGTGGAACATCGACGGCGAGGGTGTCTTCTGGCGGAAGGAGTGAGGAAAGACCTGGTCTCCGCCGGCTTGCGGACCCTCGGGCGCGGAGGAGGGGGACGGGCTCCCTTCCGCGCCTCCCAACCTCCCACGTAACCGACAGACAGAGAGCGGGGACGGACTCCGTTCCGCCACTCCGAGGCTCCCACTTCACCGACCGACAGGAGGGGCGGCGGTCTCGCGCTCCACGCGCCCTCAGGCACGGACGCGACACTCGGTCACTCGTTCCGCCGTGCCGGACACGAATCCCTGCGCAGTGACGAGCCCCGCGCAAGGTCGCGCCGCGATGCGGACGCCTGGCGTCCAGCCTCGACGGCGCCGATGGCGATGGCCGCGAGGATGAGGACGGCGGCGACCGCGTGGCCGGGGCCGATCGGCTCGCCGAAGGCGAGCCAGCCGATGGCGAACATCGTCGGAAGCTCCACGCTGCCCGCCATCGCCGTGCGCACCGCCCCGATGCGGGGGACGAAGCGGACGAAGAGGAGCTGCGGAAGGAGCGCGGTCGCCGTCGAGAAGACGGCGAGGAGCGCGATCGTCTCGCCGTCCGCCGGGACGATGCGCCCGGGCGGCAGGGCTGCGGCGAGCGGCGCGACGCCGACCACGGCGCCCGCGGCGACCGTCGCCACGGTGCCGAGCTGTGGGAGCCCCGTCACCTTGCGGGCGAGGATGTTGAGGAGAAGCCCATAGGAGACCGGCGCGGCGAGGCCGAGTGCGATGGCGAGCGGTGCCGCACCCTCCCCCGAAACGGGCGTCGCCACCAGCGCCGCCGCGATCACCAGCCCCGCCGCAAGGAACGCCCGCCCCGTCGGCCGCTCGGCGAAGAGGAGCGCAGCGATGGCGATGGTGAAGAGCGGATAGGTCATGAAGAGGACGCCGGTCTCGGCGACGGGGAGGAGCCGCAGCGCCTCCACGAAGCCGACCCAGCCGAGCCCCATGCCGACCCCCGCGGCGAACGCCCACGCCGAGGGGGTCCAACGGCCCGGCCCGAGGCGGACGAAGGGGGCGAGGACGACCGCCGTCAGGGCGAATCGGTAGAGGGCGATGGCGGGCGGTGCGAGGCCCGCCACCTCCAGCGTGCGGCCGAACCAGGCGGTGGAGGCGAACAGCGTCGCGCCGAAGACGACGGCGACTGTGGCGAGGGTCGCCGCAGGTGCGGCTGGTGCGATGGCTGTCATGCCCGGCCCGTAGACCAGTGCGCGCGCCACCGGAAGCGGGATCGACCCTGCGGCATTCGCGCGGCGACCGGGGCCGTTCGGGCCGAAGGCTCGGCGGCGGGCCTGTGCCGGTGGCGCACTCCGGGGCGGCTTACCCCACATCGTTCCGCCGCCAGATCCCGGTCGTGGCGAAATTTTCGGGCGGCTTCGGCGCGGATGGAGTTGACAGCCGGTCGCACTCGGATTACCTCCGCGACAACTGCTGTTGGCACTCGTCGACGGCGAGTGCCAACGCGGTGGCACAAGACACCCCACGACAACATCGACACTCTATGAAGAGGTCATTCATGAACTTCCGTCCGCTGCACGACCGTGTGGTCGTGCGCCGCGTCGAGTCCGAGCAGAAGACCGCCGGCGGCATCATCATTCCCGACACCGCGAAGGAGAAGCCCCAGGAGGGCGAGGTCATCGCGGTGGGTCCCGGCGCCCGCAACGAGGACGGCGAGATCATGCCGCTGGACGTCAAGGTCGGTGACCGCGTCCTGTTCGGCGAGTGGTCCGGCACCGAGGTGCGCATCGACGGCGAGGATCTC
>Ga0076929_100239_pt1 | contig 82616 bp, 72 predicted proteins | sample HotLakConUCCSL28_FD_87104 | JGI IMG/M metagenome (GOLD analysis project Ga0076929, IMG submission 87104) | Hypersaline microbial mat communities from Hot Lake, Washington, USA - Hot Lake Consortium UCC-SL28 (version 3) (version 3) | ecosystem: Environmental > Aquatic > Thermal springs > Hot...
CCCAGAGACCCAGCATCAAGTTGCCGACTCAGAAATTCATGCTAACCATGTAGAAGCTTTCAATGCTTCCCTGCGGCGGCGCAATGCGGCTTTTCGACGTAAAACCAACACCTATGCGAAGTCTCGGCAAGACTTGCAACGAACGCTTGATGTCTACTGGCTCGTCCACAATTTCGTACGCGCTCATTTCACGACCAAAGTTGTCCCGGCTGTGAAGTTAGGCATCCTAGAAGTTGGGCTTTCTTGGTTTCAACTATTAACCATGCGTTATGCCGTCTAGCCCAGCTCTGAACCGTGATTCACGCTCCCATCTGACGGAACCAGTGCCGTTTTTACGACACGGATAGATACCTACTCAAGCCGAAGTGTTGAAAGTGTAATGAATAGAGAAAGACACTTTTTAATTACATCCCTTACATTAGGGACAGGCAAACATTAGGCACAGGTAAATAGCTAAAGTAGCGCTTTCCCCTCACCCTAAATCCTTCTCCTTGGGGAGAGGACCTTTGAATTGGGCTTACTTTCCTTCAGTCGGAAGTGCCTTCTTCCACTTTATTAGGTTGCTAAATATTAGGTTGCTAAGATAGCACGGCAACCGCCGATGATTCTCAGTGAGTTGACTTTGTGATTAAGCTTGTTTTGCATCTAATAATAGAGATAATAGAGACAGGCATAAACTGCTGACAGCAGCCAAAAGGAGAGGCCCTTTTTATAGCTAAAAAGGGCCTCTCCTTAATAGGGCGTTTAGGTCAACGCTATGCAGTCAAGAGCTTACAGTTTGTAGGCCGCTGAGTGTGTTTTAGTTAGATACCGCTAGGGACGGCAGAGTGATGATGTAGCGATAGCCACTAGCTGGTGAGCCTTGAACCGAGGCGCTACCACCATGAATTTCGGTGAGATGACGGCTGAGTAAAAGGCCAAGCTCTTGTCTAGAAGTATCTACTTGTTGGGCATTGGCCAAGGTTGTAAATACTTCTTTAGAGTCGTTTGGAAAGCTGTTGACTAGGGTATCGGTAGTGACTGTATGAGTTGTCTGTTGGGTATATGAATGCATGTTAGACGGTTCGATATCGTTGGTGCTGACAGTGAAATTTGGAGAGAACGGTGTGGATCGATTTGCTGTCGCACTGTTGGCTGGATTACGCTGACTCCAGGCAATTACAACTGGCGGTAGATCTTCGCCTAGCCAGGGGTTAGAGAGCCAAATCGCGATGCTGATACCATCTTCTTTTCGAGAGATATGTAACCGAATGGTGCTGCCTGCTGTGGACATTTTGATGAGGCTGAACACCAAGTGGTAGATCAGCTGCTTGATGATGCGCTTGTCAAGAGTCCAGATACGAGAGCCCGGTTCGATAGTCAGCTTGATTTGGAGATCTTGTTGTTGAGCGAGGGGGCTGAGGGTGGCGATCGCCTGCTGAATCACCATCTCAATATCTACCGCTGCTAACGAAAGCTCATAGCCACTCTCTTCAAGATCACCAATTTCAACAATTTCGTTCACTATAGAGAGCAAGCTTTGGGAACTGCCGAGAACAATTTTGGCGTATTCCTGCTGTTTGTCACTCAAGGGGCCGTAAATCTCACGGCTAAGCATATTGGCCATGCCAGTGATTGAGGTGAGCGGATTACGAAGATCCTGCGTGAGCTGAACAATGAGATCAAACCGAACTTTGTTGATTTTAGCAAGTAGTGAGGTTTCGCTTTGTTCAGTGTGATTGTTTTGCTGTAGCGGATGCTTTGCTTGATGTAGCTTTCCTTGCATCTGTTGTTTTTCAAACTCGCTGATACACCAACGAGCGCTAAGCTCAAGAAGCGTGACTTCCTGCTGAGTAAAGCTATGGGGTAATAGATCCATTACGGCTATTGTGCCGATGCAGCAGCCTTCGGATGTGAAAATTGGAACGCCCAGATAAGACTGAATGCCATACTGCTGCACGAGCAAACTTCGAGAAAATGCTGGATCAGCCGTTGCGTCTGCCAAGGCAAAGGTTTTGCCACTGTCGATTACATGCGTACAAAAGGACTCTTGCCGCGCAATACTACGAGCTGAAGCGAGCTGATTCATGAGCCCCAGCCTAGAGAGTCCGACAACAGATTTGAAATGTTGTTGAGTGGCATCCATGATGCTAAGGATGCAGAGGGGCATTGCGAGAAGGCGAGAAACGGTTTGGGTTGCTTCGTCAAAAACCGGAATTGCTTCAGTGTTGAGCAGGTTCAGCTGCGAGAGAACTTGTGTGCGTTGCTGATCTCTCTGCGCAGGCGATAATCCTTCTAAAAGACAAGAAAGCCGCTGAGTTGGCATAACGCCGGAGTCGGCGGTGCTTGCCTCTGTTGTATTGGAAGTCGCGTAAGTCATGCGCTGCGCAGTTAAGGAATGAGTTGAATTCATCATTCCCAAGGGTTTGAGGAGATAAACCCGTAGCTTTACAGAAGACTTCGCAGAATGTTTGCAGTCTGCACTGAGAACTTATGTAGACATCGGTTTGACGGCAGACGGCTGCTGGGCGGGTGCTGGGCAAATGCTGGGCAAATGCTGGGCAAAGCTTGGGTTCGTACCTGTCTGTCAATCCCTGGTCCATGCCTGATCCATGCCTGATCCATGCCTGCTCAATCCCTGATCCATGCCGGGTCAATCTCGGTCTTTGTAGGCCGCTGGCCTACTCCGAGCCTGATTGGTGAAAACATGGAGTAGACTGATGAGGACTATATATAGATAAACTTTTGTCAGATTATGCAACCTGCTATTGCGATAGGAACTCTGCTGCAAAATCGCTACCGTATTGTTCAGCTATTGGGCCAGGGTGGTTTTGGGCGAACCTATTTAGCGGCGGATCAGGGGCGGTTTAATGAGCGCTGTGCCATTAAGGAATTTGTGCCGGTTCAGGGTGAAGATAAGTTTTCAAACAAAGCGACGGAGCTGTTTCAGCGAGAGGCGTCTGTGCTCTATCAGATTGAGCATCCTCAGATTCCTAAGTTTCGAGCGACTTTTGAAGAAGAAGAGCGTTTGTTTTTGGTGCAGGACTACGTAGAGGGGCCGACTTACTATGAGGTGCTCAGGCAAAGGCGGCAAAATGGCAGAACATTTTTAGAAACTGAGGTCAGGCAATTTTTGCAGCAAATGCTGCCCGTGTTGGCGCATATTCATGCAAAGGGTGTGATTCACCGAGATGTGAGTCCGGACAATATTATTTTGCGGCAGCAAGACAATTTGCCAGTGCTGATTGATTTTGGCGTGGTGAAAGAGGTGGTAACGCGGATGCAGCTAGATGGCGTCGTGAGCCATGCCACTACAGTGGGTAAGGCCGGTTATGCCCCAGCTGAGCAAATGCAGACAGGACGGGCTTACCCCAGTAGTGATTTGTATGCGCTAGCGGTGACGGCGATTGTATTGCTAACTGGTAAAGAGCCACAGCAGCTGTTTGACGATGTGAATGGGGTGTGGACTTGGCAGAATACAGTGACGGTGGACCCTCGATTGGCGGCGGTGTTGAACAAGGCGCTGAGCTTTAGACCGGGCGATCGCTTTCAATCGGTGGTAGAAATGGCGCAGGCCCTGCGATCGCCTCAGGTCTCTAATCAGTTTGGGGATACCAGTGTCTATAAGCCCAGTGGTTTAGAAGATGGACTCACGGGTGCAATTCCAGGTAGCAAACCCGCGCCCTCCTATCAGGCAGGCCCTTCGCCAGTGCCGCCGATTTCTCAAATGAAGACCGTGGCAGTAGGTAGCCCGATGACGAACTATGGCAGCCCAACGGCTGTCAATCGGCCCACAACAGTTGGCCAGAATGCGCAGGGCAGTGTTCCGGGCAGTGCTCAGGGCAGTGCTCAGGGCAGGGGACGATCTCCTGACAATCCTGGGACGCGAATCGTGATGCCTTCGGAGCGCGATCGCCCTTCAATGCTAGAAAATCCTTTGGCCGTAGGGGGCCTCGCTGTCGCCTTGGCAGCGATCGCGGGTTTGGCAGGCTATGGCCTCGTTCAGACTTTGGATACCGCAGATACGCCGCCGCCCGTCGTGACCGTGCCGCCGCCTGTGGTTGAACCCGAACCCGAACCCGAGCCAGAACCTATTCAGGCTGATCCTAAGCCGGTTGAATATAATCAGCCATCCCTGGCGCTGATTCCCGGTGAGACCAAGATTGTCGAAGGCAATATGCGCCAGGGCGACAAGGTAAACTATCCCCTGACGGTAGAAGCGGGGCAAACGCTGAGCGTATTGCAGTCGGAAGATGATGCCAGACTGAGTGTGCTAGCCCCAGACGGGCAGCCGGTCAGTAGCCGAGCCAATGGGGTGTTTGAGTGGGAGGGTGTACTGGAAGAGGGCGGTGAGTATGTGATTCAGCTGAGCCCAGTACGAGGTGTAAAAAGCAGTGACTATCGCCTATCTGTGACCTTGAGTGACCCGCCGCCAGTGGTCGAAGAGCCCGAGCCAGTTGATCCAGAATTGCCGGTTGGTCCAGGCTCGCCAACGGTGCCTGTACAGCCAGAACTCCAATCACAGCGCGTCTCTTTTCCGCCTGGGCAAGACAGCATTTTACTCGCCAATAGCATAGGCCCAGGCCGAATACGTCGATATGTGGTGAACGCGCGCGAGGGCCAAATTCTATCCGCAGAAATTGTGGATGCTCAGGGCGGTCGGGTTGATTTTGATGTGCTGCTACCCACTGGCGAGATGGTGGCAGATGCAAGCGGGATTGTGGCTTGGCAAGGGTTGTTGCCTGTCGGTGGGGACTACAAGATTGATGTGCAAGCCGATGAGTCCGCAGAGTTTACACTCTCGATTCAAGCGACCTCCGAGATGCCAGATGCGCTAGGGCAATAGACAAAACAGAACTAACCAAACAGAACTATCGGAGTGTGAGTGAAGTTGGCGGCGTTGTTAGTAACGGGGACAGATACAGATAGCGGTAAGACCATGCTGATGGCCACGCTGATTGCCTACTGGCAAAAGTACTGCTGGGCCTATCGGTTGGGTGTGTTTAAACCCGTGCAGTCGGGCGTGGGCGATCGCGAATTTTACTCGCGTATGTTTGAGCTAGACCAAACGACTGAGCAGATTAATCCGCTGTGGTACAAAACGCCGATTGCGCCTCCTTTAGCCGCAACGCTAGAGGGAAAACGAGTAGATCTGGCGACCGCCTGGCGGGGCTTTGCTGCGCTAGAAGCGACGCGAGACTGGGTGCTGGTAGAGGGCGCAGGTGGCCTTGGCTCTCCTGTGACGGATGAGCTGACAGTTGCTGATATTGCCTGTGAGTGGCGGCTACCAGCAGTGCTCGTGGTTCCGATAAAACTCGGGTCGATTTCAGCAGCGGTGGCAAATGTGGCCCTAGCCGCGCAGAAAAAAGTACAGCTTCGGGGCATTGTGCTGAACTGCGTACAACCTCGTAGCCAAGGGCAAATCGATAACTGGGCGCCAGCTGAGATGATTGAATCGTTTACGCAGATTCCGGTGCTGGGTGTTTTGCCCTATTTAAAGCAGCCAAAAGACTTGGAAACCCTGGCCGATGCAGCGGCGCAGTTGGATCTAGAGCGGATTATGCCGAGGCCGTTTTGGGCTTAGGGGAATGGGGGAGAGGGAATGGAGAATGGGCGGATTGAGGTGTTTGGGGTGTTTGGGGTGTCATTAGATCTGTAAAAGAGGAGAGTGTTGGGTTTAGGAAAATCTGGCAAGATGGAAGGAACTGCTGATGAGGATTTATGCAGACACTTTCACGTTCTTTGGTTCAAGATTTTTCGGTTTTGCGACCTGAGATTCAGGCTTTGCAGGGTGAGCTAGTGACGTGGCGTCGGCAAATTCACCAGCGCCCTGAGCTGGGCTTTCAAGAAGAAATAACTGCGAAATTGATTAGCGAGCGCCTCACAGAATGGGCTGTTCCCCATCGGTGCAATGTTGCTAAAACTGGCGTTGTGGCAACCATTCAAGGTTCTGCTGCGCCTCCCGATTCTGCTAATTCTCCCCATTCCTCCAATTCTCCCCATGCCCCCAACGCCCTACCCGTTCTTGCTATTCGAGCCGACATGGATGGCCTCCCCGTGCAAGAACTCAACGAGGTGTCCTATTGCTCAGTCCATGAGGGCAAAATGCACGCCTGCGGACATGACGGTCATGTGGCGATCGCGCTAGGAACCGCAAAATATTTGCAGGCGCATCGCGACCAATTTGCCGGTACGGTCAAGATCATTTTTCAGCCCGCAGAAGAAGGGCCGGGGGGGGCTAAGCCGATGATCGAGTCGGGCGTACTGAAAAATCCGAATGTAGATGCGCTAGTCGGGCTGCATTTGTGGAATAACTTACCCATGGGAACATTGGGCGTGCGCAGCGGGCCGATGATGGCTGCGACTGAATTTTTTACCTGCACAATTCAGGGCAAAGGCGGACATGGGGCTATTCCGCAGCAAACCATAGATGCTGTGGTTGTCGGTGCCCAGGTGGTGAGTGCGCTGCAAACGATTGTGTCTCGCAATATTGATCCGCTGAAGTCGGCGGTGGTCACGGTGGGCGAGTTTAAAGCGGGGACGGCTGTGAACGTGATTGCCGATAGTGCTTATCTGAGCGGCACGGTACGCTACTTTGACTCGGCCTATGGTGCGTTGCTGCCAGCAAGGCTAGAGCAGGTAATCGCCGGGGTCTGCGGGGCGCATGGGGCGACTTATGTGCTGGACTATCAGCGGCTGTATCCGCCCGTGGTAAATGATGAGGCGATCGCTTCTCTAGTCCGTTCGGTTGCCTGCTCGGTTGTTGAAACGCCCGCAGGCGTCGTGCCTGAATGTCAGACGATGGGCGGAGAAGATGTGTCTTTCTTTTTGCAGGAAGTGCCGGGTTGCTATTTCTTTTTAGGGTCGGCCAACCCTGAAAAGGGGCTGGACTATCCCCATCATCATCCTCGATTTGATTTTGATGAAACGGTGCTCGGTGTGGGCGTAGAGATGTTTGTGCGGATAGTTGAAAAGTTTTGCGCCCCCAAGATGACTTAATCTGAGAGTTGGGGTTTTGTTGAAGGTTTGCTGGCTTTATGAGTGCTTCTGATTCGGCTTCAGATATTGGCCCAGATATTGGTTCAGATATTGGTTCAGATATCAGCCCAGATATCAGCCCAGATATCACTAGAGATACTCGGGATGTCGCATTCGATTTTCGCTTAGAGGCGAGTATGCGAACCGCTGTGCTGGAGGCCGTTGTTGAAAAGCTAGATGAGTATGCTTTTCCAGAGATTGCTCACAAGATTCAAGCGGATTTGCGCGATCGCCTCTCAGCAGACGGCTACCAGGACATCAGCAGCGGCATGCAGTTAGCTGAGACCCTAACGGCTCAGCTGCAAGCCCTCAGCGGAGATCGGCAGTTAAAACTTTACTTTAGCCCTGTTGTATTGCCTCATCTAGCGCCGCAAACAGAAATACCGTCTGCTGAACTCGCGCATCAGCGCCGCCTGAGCGAGCTACGAAACTTTGACTTTAACCGGGTCGAGCGGCTGCGAGGCAACATTGGCTACTTGGAGTTGTTTAGCTTTGAGCCGCCAGAATTTGCCGGTGATGCCGCCGCCGCCGCGATGCAGTTCTTGGCGCATACTAGCGCCCTCATCATCGATCTACGTCGCAATCGGGGTGTTTCAGCGAATATGGTCGCTTTGCTCACCAGCTATTTGCTGCCCGCCTATCCGTCAATTCATTTAACCGACTTGTATTGGCCTAAAGAAAACCGCACTCAGCAGTCATGGACGCTGCCGCATGTGAGCGGCCAACGCTACCTACACAAGCCTCTGTACCTCCTCACTGGGCCCGACACATTTTCGGCAGCAGAAGAATTTGCCTATAATCTCAAGCACCTAAAGCGGGCGGTCATTGTCGGGGAAACAACCGCAGGCGGGGCAAATCCAGGTTCCGGCTTTCGGCTGCACGATCATTTTTGGATGTTTATTCCGACGGGGCAGGCCATCAGTTTGGCGACTGGCAAAAATTGGGAAAGCACGGGCGTGCTGCCTAGCTTTAAGGTTCCAAAGGAACTGGCTTTAAAAACCGCGCAGCTATTGGCTATTCGAAAGCTACTTCGCGATGAAGCAGAAGGAAAATCGATCAGACCGCTAGAAGCTAGCCTCCGTAAGGAGCTAGAAGATTCGCTGAAGATTGTAGAAGGCGATTTGGATCGAATGCAGCATGATTTGGTGAGCAATCTGAGCAAGATTCGATAACTCACTCACCGGGTTGATCACTGGGTCGGTTCGTAATCGTAGCCTGTGCCAGAAAGGCTGCTGCCGCTTTTTTGAACGACGGTGACTAGCTGAGAAGGTTGGTTGCGATCGCCCGTCGGGAAAAAACGCACTGCGCTGGTAGCGCCTTTTGTGTCAAAACCTGGCTCAGAGAGTGCCCTTGTCACCTCTTGGCGACTGTCGCCACCGGTTGCGATCGCCGCGCCTAAAGCCATGACTGCATCGTAAGCAGTGACCGTTCGCCAGTTGACAGCAGCCCCCCACAGCTTTTGAGATGTTTGCACAAAAGGACTTTGCTGATGACTCAGAATATGCCACGGCACGGCCACCGTAAGACCAACCGCGTCCTGGCGGCCCACGTCTAAAATATTGAAGTCGTAAAGACTGTCTCCGCCGATTACCGGTAGTGCCTGACGGTTGACCGAGAGCACCTGCAAAGAGGCATCGCTTGTTTCGTCGGTGAGCGCCAGCATAATTACATCTGCCCCTGCCTGCGTTGCACTTTGCAGCGCTCTCCCGGCGCTAAAGCCTGGATCGTCCACATCAAATTCAGCCACCACTTGGCCGCCGTTGCTTAGTAGCTCGGTTGTAAATTCTGACTGTACCGACCGACTATATGCACTTGCCCCAGTGTAAAAAACAACTGCCTGCTGTTGGTTAAGCTCGTTAAGCATGTAGCGAGCAAGGGAAGCAGCCGCAAGGCGATCGCTCGGCACCGTTCGAAAGATATAGTCGCCCGCATTGGCAATGCTAACCGCCGTGCTAGTGGGCGAGATCATCGCAAGCTGGCCAGCTTCATAGGCTTCAGCCGCAGCAAGAGACATATCACTAGAGTAATGGCCCACCACGCCGAGTACTGCTGTGTCGTTTACCAGCGCGGTGGCAGTTTCTTGAGCGGTTTGAGGCGTACCGCCATCGCTAATTAGCAGTACCTTAAGCGGCCTGCCATTGATGCCACCGGCCTCATTAATCTCCAGCTGCGCCTGAGCGACGCCTCGCATAATCTCCAACGCTGGCCCCAAAAAATCGTTGCTTGCAGGGATAGCCGCAGCGATGGTGTAAGCGTCATTATTTCCAATTTTGGCGTTGTTGAGATAAATCAGCGACTCTGGATCGTTGCGATTTTCGGCCAGTGCGGCCTCAAAGCTCGACTGAGCACTCGCATTATCACCTGCTGCCAATGCTTCTAGTCCCTGTTGCTTCGTCGCAGAAGCGGCGATTGGCAAAATAGACTTTCCGGTGACGTCGGCAGTGCGGCTTTGGGCTGTTTGATTCCCAGAACCGCTTCCATCTAGCCGTTCTGGCCTATTGCCAAGTGGGTTGCCAATAGACAAGCCTCCGTCGCCGGCAAACTTACTGTAGAGCCACCAGCCGCCACCGCCCAAAATGGCGACGGTAATCAGGAGTGCGGCGACGAGGGCAGGAAGCTCGTTTCGTTTGGCCATGAGAAATAATGACTCTTAATTATAGTGATGCAGCTATAGCGATTCAGTTGCTGTATTTAGTTGCCGTGGTTTAGTTGCCTCACTGCAACTGACATACCGTGATGCAGCTAATATGCAAAAAGTATCCAAAAGTATGCAAAAAAACGAAGGGCTAAGGGCAAGCCCTGTAAATTACACAACTTGTAAATCACATAATAAGGGATAGCCAGAAAAATATAAGTGACTGCGATAATGTCTAGAGGATTCTAGACATGAGCCGGAAAATGAGGCGAAATAAGATTGCGATCGCGACTGCTGCGCCGCCCGCCATGACCGCAATAACCAACTTCATTACCACATCGCCTGGAACAAACATCACCACAGCTGCCAGCGTCAGGCCCACAATAATTAAAAAGTCCCAGCCTTCAATCACCCGGCGGAGTTGCAAGATTAACAAAACTGCCAGCATGGCTAGCCATGCCGTCCCTCCAATGAGCCTAGTGCTAATTAAGCTAAAAGCTGCGATGCCAAGCAGTCCCCCTTCGACCCCGACAAAAGCAGCGCTAGAGATGAACTGAACTAGAGAAAGGGGTGGGGCCGCAGGCTGAGCCGTCTGAACCGGCAAAGGTGGGGACAAGGGTGGCGCGGTTTGAGGCGAAGCAGCAGGGACAGCAGGGACAGCAGGGACAGCAGGGACAGCAGGGACAGCAGGGGCAGAAGCGGGACGCGGCTTTCTCGCGGGTCTACTGCTGCTAGAGAGGGCGCTGAGCACATCTTGAGCCGAGGGATAGCGATCGCTTGGGCGCGCATCCAACATTTTGTTAAGAACCTGGGCCAGTTGAGGTGAAACCCGAGCGTATCTTTCCCATTGCCATGTGTTCGTTGAGCTATCGCGTAGTTCGTTCGATCCCCTATTGGTCAAGAGCACAACGCAGGTGGCAGCGAGAGCATAGAGGTCAGAGGTCACGTTAACCGTGCCGTTCATAATTTGCTCAGGCGGGGCGTAATCGGGTGAGCAAATGGTGGTCGGGCCACGCTGCACGCCTGTGGGTGCCGTGACTTCTTTGACTGCACCAAAATCAAGCAGATACAGCTGCCCATTTCGGCCCTTCATGATGTTTGAAGGCTTGACATCTCGATGAATGGCGCTGTTGCTATGGACAAAATCCAAGACGTTGAGCATAACGCGCAACACTTCTTCAACCTCACTCTCCGGAAACTGCCCATCTCGCTCTAGGATTTTGTCGAGATCCTCGCCATCAATGAACTCCTGAACCAGATAAAAAAGCTCTTCGGTTTGGTGAGTGAGTGGATTGGTAACGAGTATTGGAAAGTAAGCGTATAGATTAGGAATTTGACGATGCTGCAAGCCAAAACGCTCTAGCACTTCAGCCTCGGTTGCAAACAGCCGTTGGGCCGTAGCCATTTGCACCGAGGTTAGATTTCCGGGGGGCTGAAATAGCTTGACAACACATTTGCGCTTGGTAGGAGAGTCAAAATCGCTGGCTAAAAAAGCCGTGCCAAACCCGCCCTTGCCTAAAATGCTGGTCGGCAGGTAGCGTCCACCTAAAATTAGCTCCATGCGGCAGGCACTGCAATATTTTTGCTTGAGGGGTCTAGGCACTTGGGGACTGTCTAGATCGGAAAAATTGTTGAGAGGAGCAGGACAGTTAGGACGAGTGCAGTGCAGTTGCATGGGGCGGGTTTCTGCTGAGAAGATGGCTATCGGCTAGCCTCAGCATCAGCAATGGCTTTTGCTGACCCCGAGACTGGGGTGGAAAGGGTGGGATCTAAGATTTGACCCGTTGTTGCAGTCGTCGCGTTACTAAGCGCTGTGGTATGGCTGCTGGTGTTAACCCCATTGCTAGCATCATTAGCGCCATTCACACCATTAGCACTGTTAGTACTGTTAGTACTGTTAGCACCGTTAGCACCATTAGCACCAACCGTAGAGGCAGAGGTCGCAGAAGCGGTTCGACCGTCGCCTGCGGCGGCTTTGGCATTCATGGATTTGGGGCCGGTTTTGGCGGCTGCCTTAGCGCCTGCAAGGCCCTTTAAAAAGGGCAGATCACTGCTGGTAAACTGAGGCAAAATTTCGTTAGTAAATGCCTCTGCGGCCTTAGAACGGTATCGATTGGGATTAAAAATCACTGACAGCGTTCGTTTGACTTCTACTGACTCAATTTGGGCTCGGTGAAGCACGCCCATTTGCAGCTCTTTTTCAATGGCTGCGGTGGAAGAAAAGGCAACGCCAAGCCCTGACTGAACGGCGTTTTTGATAGCTTCAATAGAGTTGAGCTCCATTTCTATGCGCAGTCGCCGGGTTTCAATCCCGCCGCGTGTGAGCACCTGATCGATCACTTTACGGATGGTGGATTGAGAGTCTAGGGTGATGAACTTGAGCTTGTAAAGGTCGTTGCGGGCGATGACGTCGGTGGTGGCGAGGGGATGGAATACCGGCATAATCAGCGCAAACTCGTCTTCGGCGTAGGGGATGACCTCTAGGGATTCTTGCAGTTCGGATGGTATTTCGCCGCCAATGATGGCGAGATCGATTTGTCCGTTGGCAACGGCCCAGGCGGTACGACGGGTGGAATGGACATGCAGCTGTACGGCGACTTCGGGGTATCGCTGGCGAAATTGGCCAATCATGCGCGGCAGTAAGTAGGTGCCGGTTGTTTGGCTTGCTCCAATGATCAAGGTGCCGCCCTGAAGGTTTTGCAGATCTTCAATGGCGCGGCAGGTTTCTTGGCACAGGCTGAGGATGCGATCGCCATATTCCAACAATAAATGCCCAGCCTCGGTGAGCTGAGCTCGACGTCCGCCTCGGTCAAACAGGGGCACCGCGAGCGATCGCTCTAAATTTTGTACTTGTAGGCTCACGGCTGGCTGAGAGACATACAGACTGTCAGCAGCGCGCTTGAAGCTACCCTCAGCGGCGATTGCCTTTAAAATTCGCAGCTGATCAAGGGTAAACGGAAGGTCAGACATGACGGCATAACCTGGCTAAGCAGGAATCCAATAAGGATGAAAAACGTGGCCTCTCATCGGCAGATCTAATCATCAAAAAGTGACTAACCAAATAAAGTAACAACGAGATATGCGAGGCTGTATGCGGTTGCCCTACATAATTGCGCCTCAGATGTACAGTCGGTTGAGCCGGTTGTGCGCCTTGGTTGTGCGCCTTAGATGAGGTATGGCCAGCAGCACGACAACCGCAATTGACATCGCTGCTACAACTCTCTGAATTTACCAGGATATTGAGAATCTTGCCGAACATTGCCTCGCTCTATAAAGCTATAAATTTTTTTCTAGAAAAGATACCCCTTGGTTGAAACACCAATTTAGATTCAATCGTTACAGTGGTTGGTTTAAGAATCGGTTAATGTGATGCACAATTGATTCAGAAGAGGTGTGTCAGAAGAGATGTAAGCAGAGTTGCAAGAAAAGGACTCGGGAAGCATAAGGGCACAGTCATCACCCTAGTGCAGTCATTATTACAGTCGCGGTCATTATCACAGTCGCAGTCATCACAGTCGCAGTCATCACAGTTGCAGTCATCACAGTCGCAGTCGCAAAGCTAGCAAAAAGCCGCTAGCGAAAAGCCGTTTTCAATCGCCGTTTAAAAACCGATGCGTTAATGAAGCTTAATGTCAGACAGCAAAATATTTTGAGAGCGACGGTACGCCACTATGTGAGCACCGCAGAGCCCGTTGGCTCTAAGTCGTTGGTTACTGGCTACGACCTACAGGTCAGCGCAGCGACCGTTCGCAACGTCATGAGCGCCCTAGAAGAGTCTGGTCTACTGTATCAGCCGCATACCTCTGCCGGACGCATTCCGTCTGACTCGGGCTATCGCGCTTATGTGGATGAGCTCATGCTACCTTCTGAGCCCCTCACCCGACAAATGGAGAACCATATCAGTCAACGCCTCGACTGGAATGGGGAAGTTATGGAGGCGCTGCTGCAAGAGTCGGCTCAGGTGCTAGCAGGCTTGAGTGGCTATATTGCACTTGTGACGATGCCCCAGCGCAATGATGCCAAAATTAAACACTTACGGCTGGTGCGGGTGAGTGAGGCACAGCTGCTGTTGGTGGTGATTGATACCTACACGAATCACTCTATTTTGATGCCGCCTACTCCAGCGATCGCTAAAAACTTAGCCGCGCCATCAGAGAGGGATATGCCCCCTGCGAGCGATCGCGAACTACAGATTTTATCTAACTTTTTGACTGAGCAGCTCAGGGGCCAAGCGCTATGCGATGTGCAGCTCGACTGGAGCGATTTAGATCAGGCTTTTGCCCGCTATGCGGGTGCGCTGAGCGATCAGCTACAGCAAGCAATTGGGAACTTAGCTCGCAGATCGCGCACCAATCCTGCGACCCAAATTCTCATCAGCGGCCTAGCTGAAGTCCTCGACCAGCCTGAATTTTCTCAGCGTAGCCAAATTCGTAGCTTAGTAGAGCTGCTAGAAGATGGACGAGACCAGCTCTGGCCTTTAATCTCAACAGCGAATACCGGTTTATCCACTGATTTATCCACTGAGACCTCTACTCAGGAAGGTCGCTTGCGCGATCGCCGCTTGCGAATTTGGATTGGGGCCGAAAATCCGGTAGAACCCATGCAGTCGTGCGCGCTGGTAACGACCGTATACGGCAATGCGCCCGGCCCTGTCGGTAGCTTGGGCGTGTTAGGCCCTACTCGAATGCTGTATGAAAATGCCGTGGCCGCTGTAGAAGCTGCCGCAAACTATCTGACAGATGCAGTCGCCGATACGCTAGAAATGAGCAATCGGCTGACGCCAGAGGGCTAGCCTCTGCTGCCAGATTTTCTGCCGGATTTCTGTCGGATTTTCTGCCAGATTTGTGTCGGATTTAAAGCCTATCAATATCTCTGCCAATACCTCTATCTAATCCTCTGTCAATGCCTTTAGTGGGCCTTTCGGCGAGGAGTCGTGCGGCTAAAACACCCCCTAAGAACCCAAACAGGTGACCCTCCCAGGAAATGCCTTGCTGAAGCGGTAAGACGCCCCAGATAATACCGCCATATAGGAAGGCAACCAAGATAGAAAATGCGATCGCTACAATGCTGCGCTCAAAATATCCACGCAACAGTAAAAAGCCAAAATAGCCAAAAATAACGCCACTCGCGCCAATATGCGTAGAATTAGACGCACCGATTAGCCAAGTGCCTAACCCACTACAGAAAGCCGCAATGACGCTCACCGCTATCCAGTCGCTGGTTTTGCGCAACATCACCAGCCAGCCTAAGCTCACCAGTGGAATGGTATTGGCTATCAAATGAGCAAAGTTACCATGTAAAAAAGGTGCAAACACAATGCCCCATAGGCCGCTAATGGTTCGCGGTCTGATGCCGAACCATTGATCTAGGCCACCGCGAAACACAGTCCAGTCCACCGCCTCTACGACCCATAGAAAAATGACGAGGAGTAGCAGTGTTGTTATTTGTAGCCTGAACTCACGGAAAATTGAGCGTTTGGGTTCCATCAAAAAGTCGTCCTCTAGCACGAACGAAGCCATCAACGAAAATACAGCCTAACACCTACAAATTCCAGCTGCCCAAATTCCAGCCGATTCAAAGATTAACTGAACTCAAAGACCAGCTGCCCCAAAGATTGGTTAGCACATGAGCCCATCGCTTGAGCGTAGACAAGTCTATGGCTTGAGTCTGCGGTTTAAGTGCGCAGGTGAAACAGGTGAAATGCCTAACCTACAGCAAGCCAATTAAATGCAGCGGGCCTTGGCCAGTAACGATTTCGGCCAGCAGTGCCAAAAAGCCCAGCATGGCTAAGCGCCCGTTCCACACTTCAGCGACGGGCGTCATACCCCAAGCAGACTTGTCCTGAGGATATATTTTGACCTTCTTTTCGGGCTTTTCCAAATCGGAGAAGCGGACGGGCTGATTCGCGATCGCCTCATTGACCATCGCCGCCAAATCAGCAATAAAGGTTTCATCCGTATCTAACGCAGGCACCCGATGAAAGCCCTTAATCCCAGCTTCTTCAGCTAGCTCACGATACTCAATATCAATTTCTTGAAGCGTTTCAATATGCTCAGAAACAAAGCTAATCGGCACCACCACCAAATCATTCACGCCTTTTTCGGCAAGCTCTTCAATCGCGTCTTCGGTGTAGGGCTGTAGCCATTCAATGGGGCCTACTCGGCTTTGATAGGCCAGCGTATGGCTATTAGGCCGTCCTAACGCCTGCATAATCAGGTCTGTGCAATGCTCAATTTCACGCTGATACGGGTCACCAAATTCTTCGACATAGCTCACCGGCACACCGTGAGCGCTAAAGAAAATATGCGCTGCGTGAGGATCGCTGAGCTTGTCTAACTCAGCGCGGATGAGATTGGCCATCGCGCTGATGTATCCAGGGCGGGCGTACCACGAGGGAATCAGCGTATAGTCAATTTTGTTGAGCTTGGCGTCGTTTTGCCACAATTGCTCTAGCAGCCGAAAGCTTGAACCACTGGTGCTAATAGAATACTGAGGGTACAGCGGCAGCACAACCAGCTTTTCAATCTCATCGCGCTTAATTTTATCGACGGCTTCTTCAGTAAAGGGATGCCAATAGCGCATTCCGACATATACTTCAGCGTCTTCGCCTTTTTCTTCAAGCTTTATTTTTAAAGCAGCGCCCTGTGCTTCGGTAATGCGTCGTAACGGAGAGCCACCCCCAATTTGCCGGTAGTTTTCTTGGGAGGTTTTGGCCCGCCGGCTAGAGATAAACCAGGCCAGGGGCTTTTGTAGGGCAGGAAATGGAATACGAATAATCTCGGGGTCAGAAAACAGGTTGAAAAGAAAGGGCTGTACGTCCTCTGGCTTTTCTGGCCCACCCAAATTTAGTAGTAAAACTCCCACACGGCCCATAATGAATCGCGTACCCTACGCTTAATATTTTAATTAGCTTTTGGCTATCGTAACAACTAAAGCGATCTCTGAAACACCAGTCTTAACAGAAACAGCTTAACCTTTCCTTGACACGGGTCTATTTTCATCCTTTGATTCTAAAAAGCCCATATGGCTATGACTAACGCTGCATCTCATGCTTTAGAGACCCAGATAGAGGCCATTAACCAGCGGCTGAAGGCGGCTAGGCTAGGCTTGAAAATAGAGCGTCGAGGGAAAAAGCTCAATTTGCGAGGAACGGTGCCGCCGCGCCCAGATAGCCCAAGGCTGCGACCTTTTCAGCAGCGTATTCCGCTGGGATTGCCCGCTGACCTAGACGGCCTAGCTCAAACCGAACGGGCCGCTAAGGTGATTGCCGCTCGCCTCATTGAAGATACGTTTGACTGGCATGACTATGTAGGGTCAGCGGCCAGTCTGAGACGAGCAGATGCGGATTTATCGGCGCAAATTGCGGCGTTTGAGGTGTATTTTTTTCAGAGTAGGTCGCCAAGCGCTGCCCGAGGCAGATCGGTCAGTCCGCGATCTGCCTCGGTTCGCACGACTTGGGAAAAGGCATATGTACCTTATTTGCGAAAGTTGCAGGCGATCGCCACTCAGCACACCAGCTTGTCTTTACCCGAAGCCATTTACGCGACTGTTCAAAGCACTCAGGCCAATTCCCGCAGTCGTCAGTGCTGCTGCACCGCTTTAGACGCCCTTGCCACCTTTTTAAGTATCTCCTTGCCCACCGAACTCAAAGCCTTTTGGGGTAACTACGGCAGTAGCAAAACTCAAATGCGCCAGCTCCCTACCGATGAAGAAATCCTGGCTGCCTACAAAAAAATCCCCAATCCCGCCTGGCAGTTTGTATATGGCGTAATGGCAACCTACGGCCTGCGTAACCATGAGGTGTTCTTTTGCGATTACGCCATGCTGGCCAACGGTGACGAAGAAGCCGCCATTGAAGTGCTCGAATGCACCAAAACGGGCCAGCACGATGTTTGGCCCTTTCACCCAAGCTGGATAGACGCTTTTGAACTGCGAACAATACGTCTCCCCAAAATCAATACCGATCTGAACAAAACGACCCTTCAGCTCATCGGACAGCAAGTCTCGCTCCAGTTCAAGCGCTACGAAATTCCTTTTGCGCCTTACGACCTTCGCCATGCCTGGGCTGTCCGTACGATTGGCGTGGGCCTCCCCGACACCGTCTCAGCTCGTATGATGGGACATTCTGTGGCCATCCACAATCGCACCTACCAACGTTGGATCACCCGCCGAGACCAGAGAGCTGCGGTACGAGCTGCTTTGAACAAGTAGATTCAATCAGATTCAATCAGATTCAATCAGATTCAATAGCCAATCGATACTAATGGCTAATAATTGAGAGTCAATAATTAAGAGCCAGTAATTAAGAGCCAGTAATTGAGAGCCAGTAATTGAGAGTCAATAATTGCTTGCTATCACGTTGGAACTGCCCAAAGCAAGGTCATTCCTCTAGTGCATTACCATGCCACCATCTACATTCATCACCTGCCCAGTGATATAGGCCGCAGCGGGGTCGGCGGCTAAAAAGCGGATTAGGCCAGCGACTTCTTCGGGTTGGCCGTAGCGAGCGAGGGGGATGTACTTGAGGATTTCTTCAGTGTTTTTAAGATCGCCGGTCATATCAGTGGCAATGAAGCCAGGGGCGACCACGTTGGCGGTAACGCCGCGTGGGGCGAGTTCTTTGGCAACGGTTTTGGTGAAGCCAATGACACCTGCTTTGGCGGCGCTGTAATTGGCTTGGCCTGGGTTACCCATAAGGCCAGCCACGGATGAGATGTTGATGATGCGGCCCGATCGCTGCTTGAGCATAATTTTGCTGACCGCACGGGTGCAGAGGAATACGCCTGTGAGGTTGAGGTCGATCACGGCCTGCCAGTCTTCAGGTTTCATGCGGAGGAGCAGGGTATCGCGGGTGATGCCGGCGTTGTTGACGAGTACGTCAATGCGGCCAAACTTTTCCATGCTGGCCTTGATCATGTCGTCTACTTCGGTCGCGTTGGAGACGTCGGCTTGGAATGCGATCGCCTCTCCTCCGTTCGCAATAATTTCACTGACGACTTCTTGAGCCGAATGACTAGAGCTAGCATAATTCACGACAATTTTGGCGCCGACATCTGCGAGTGCCAGCGCTGCGGCCTTGCCGATGCCTCGCGATGAGCCGGTGACAATGGCGACCTTATCTGCTAATAATCCGACCATGAGCGGTGTCCTACTTTGTAGGGTTCTATGTGGGGGCTCAACCACTTTAATATTTCGTGGGACGACGAAGCAATTTGCTCGGCTTACCTCGCTCAGTAGAACCCGCTCAATAGAACTTGCTCAGTAGAACTTGCTCGGTAGAACCCGCTCAATAGAACTTGCTTGGTAGGATTTAGCTAAATCCATCATGGAATCTGCGACAGAACCCGCTGCATTAAAATCTCTAAATCCGTCACATTAAGATCCCTAAATTATTAGGAAGTAATTCACACAGTATTGGGCTGGGCATTTAGCATTAAGTGGTCGTTTTTAACCCTACAAATACCTACATGGCAGTCAAACAACAATTTAATAGTTTTGATGAGATGATTGGTGGCTCTGATACGCCGGTGCTGGTCGATTTTTACGCTGACTGGTGCGGCCCCTGCCAAATGATGGCGAAAATTTTGACGCAGGTGGGCAGTGAGATGAAGGGTGAAGTCAAAATCGTTAAAATCGACACTGAAAAATATCCCGAAATTGCTTCGCAGCACAGCATTCACGCCCTGCCAACGCTGGTGCTATTTAAGGAAGGTCAGCCCGTGGATCGAATTGAGGGCGTGCTGACGGCTGACCAACTAACCGGTCGAGTGCGGGGCGTACTGGCAGGTCAGGCTTAGTTGATGGCGTTTAGCGGTCGTCAGAAGCTTCAGGATGGGGTTGAGGCCGTCGTTGCCTTGGGTGGAAACTTAGGGAACTCTCGGCGGATTTTGTCTGAGGCGATCGCTGCGCTTAATTCAACGGACGGAATTGAGGTGCTGGCGCGATCGCCCTTTTACAAAACCGCTCCTGTTGGCCCCCCCCAACCGGACTATCTAAACGCCTGCGTCTTGATCAAAACAGTGCTCACCCCTCGGGTACTGCTGCATAGCCTATTGGCCATCGAAACCCAATTTGGCCGAGTCAGGCAGGTTCGCTGGGGGGCCAGATCGTTGGATTTGGACCTGCTGTTTTTTGGCGAGCAAATTATTGACCTGCCGGGGTTGACCGTGCCTCACCCTCGTTTGCACGAGCGAGCCTTTGTGCTGGTGCCACTGGCAGACATTGCGCCGCAGTGGTCGCATCCTATTTTTGGCAAAACCGTTGTTCAGCTTCTATCGGCGCTCTCTTCAGAGGTGTCGGCGCTCTTTTCAGAAGCATCGACGCTCTCTTCTGCCGTGGTTCCTTTAGGAGTCTCTTCAGAAGTGGTCTCTTCAGAGAAGCCCGCAGATCATTTTTCCGGTCATTTTTCTGACCGTTTTTCTGGCAGTGTAGAAAGAAACGTACCTTCTTCACTGCCGCCTTTACCATGCCCCTTGGACAAGAACCCGCTGAGCTAATTCGACAAAAGCTATTTTACGCTGCTCGTAAGTTTGACTTTGACGTCAGTGAACTTAGGCTTCCGAATGGTTCGGTGGGCGACTGGGCCTGCATTGTGCATCCGGGTGGCGCTATGGCTGTGCCTGTGACTGATGACGGCCTGTTTGTGCTGGTGCGGCAGTACCGGTTTGCCATGAAGGGACGGCTACTGGAGTTTCCTGCAGGTACGGTAGAAGCGCATGAGCGTCCGTTGAGCACTATTCAGCGTGAGATTCAGGAAGAGACTGGCTACAAAGCCTCTACCTGGAAAGTGTTGGGTGAGTTCCCCAATGCGCCTGGATACTCAGATGAGATTATTTACGCTTATTTGGCGACAGGCTTGGCGAAGCTTACAGAAGCGCCTGAGCGAGATGAAGACGAAGATATTGAAGTTGTGCTGATGAGTGCTGATGAGCTAGAGCAAGCGATTTTGTCAGGCGAGCCGGTAGATGCAAAGACGATTGCCGCTTTTTATATGGCGAAAGCATCCCTTTGAGCAGTTTTGCAATGGTCGGTGTCTCGCTATACTAAGGCCCGAGACGGTCTTAATGGGTTTCCTTAACTGTTTTTCTGTTTTTAAGACTGTGCGGTTCACTAGGCGCTAGGACAATGGCTGATGAGTTGGTGCTGTTTTGGCATCGCAAGGATTTACGAATTCAAGATAATTTGGGGCTGATGGCAGCGCGCGATCGCACGCCTAAAGTCATTGGTGTCTTTTGCTTAGATCCTGGCATCTTAGAAGGCCAAGAAGTTGCCCCGGCGCGGGTGACCTATATGATCGGTTCTTTGGCTGAGCTGCAAGAGCGTTACAAAGGCGCTGGAAGCGAGTTGCTGATTTTGCAGGGTCAGCCGGATGAGGCGATTCCTCAGCTAGCGAGTGCTTTAGGGGCCACAGCGGTGTATTGGAACCGAGATGTAGAGCCTTATGCCAGATCGCGCGACACAGCGGTTGCCAAAGCGCTCAAAGCAAAAAATATTGAACGATGCACTCAGTTTTGGGATCAGCTGCTGCATGATCCTGATTGCATTAAAACGGGCAGCGGTGATCCTTATAAGGTATATACGCCCTTTTGGCGGAACTGGATGGGGCATACCAAGCCTGCACCGGTTGGGATATTAGAAAACGTGACCGGGCTGAGTCCTCATGAAAAGGCGATCGCAAACGACGCCGGTAATATTGATTTGCCAACTGCTAAGGATTTGGGCTTTGAGTGGGAAAATGAGCTTTTACTAGCGCCGGGTGAGGCCGCTGCGCTGCAAAAGCTAGAAGAATTTTGTGATGGGCAAAGCGCGATCTTTGAGTACAACGAACAGCGAGATTTTCCGGCCATCCCAGGAACCTCTACCCTCAGCGCTGCGCTTAAGTTTGGCACCATCGGTATTCGTACCGTTTGGCAAGCGGCTGACCAAGCCTACAGCCGCGCTCGCAGCGAAGAAACCCACGCTAACATTCGCACCTGGCAGCAGGAACTCGCTTGGCGAGAGTTCTATCAGAGCGTGATGTATTTTTTCCCTGAGCTTGCCAACGGCCCGTATCGCGACCCTTTGAAAAACTTTCCTTGGGATAACAACGAAGATCACTTTAAGGCGTGGTGTGAGGGCAAAACCGGCTATCCGATTGTGGACGCTGCGATGCGCCAGCTCAACACCATCGGGTGGATGCATAACCGCTGCCGAATGATTGTTGCCAGCTTTTTGGCGAAAGATCTCATCATCAACTGGCAGTGGGGCGAACGATACTTTCTGCAAAAGCTATACGATGGCGACCTATCGGCCAACAACGGCGGCTGGCAGTGGAGCGCCTCTAGTGGTATGGACCCAAAACCACTGCGAATTTTTAACCCGGCCAGTCAGGCTAAAAAATACGACCCTGATGCAGAATACATTCGCGAGTGGCTACCTGAAATTCGGCATTTAGACACAGCCGCTTTAATCACGGGCGATATCCCAGAGTCAGAACTGGACGGAACTGGCTACCCAATGCCGATTGTTAATCACAAGGAGCGTCAGGCCGAATTCAAGGCCCGCTATAAAGCTCAGAAAAGCTAGGCTCAGAAAAACTAGGCTCAGAAAAACTGGCAACGCCAACCCCGACCCTATCTCCCTTCCTTGTGTCCTATCTCCCTACTCCCTATCGCCTACTCCCTACCTCCCTACTAAAACATCCCAACTACCGACCAAATCCTGACTGCTTAGTTTTTTTAGAATTACTCTTTTTCGACTTATTCTTTTGGTCAGCATTGCCTGTTTGCTTGGCGCTTTTCCCCACTGCCTTTAGCGCATCTTGAAACAGGTTGTGTAAGTGAAGAGGGACGCTGGCGCTATCCGGTAGCTCTGGAGTCGAGGATTTGCCATACTTTTCAAGGACTGGTGATAGCTGCGTTTGAATATCAAAGTCTGGACGATTGAGTACTCTGCGCAGTACTTTTTCTAGCTGAGAGCCCTGAGTTTGAGTCAGATAGTCCCACACATGCGCGTTCACGCGGGGTTCTTCTAAATATTTTTGCACGAGGCGATCGCGCGTGTCTGCCTCGGTTGTGGTCTCAGGGTCAGGGCTAGGGGTTGCGAGCAAGGCCATTAAGCGACTGTAGTCAGTCAAAAAAGCTTGACCCCAGCGCGGATGCGAAAACACCGTCACCGACTCGGCCTTGCGAATGTCATCAGGCAAAGAGGCTTTGGGCATCACCATTTTGAGCGACTGCTTGCTCTCAATTAGTTTTTTCACTGCCAGGTTTTCTTCCCCAACGGCATCCATTGCCTCAGCTATTTCCTCTTCCGAAATGCCAGCGTCTTTCGCTAACTCCTGCAAAGACTTATCGCTATCTAAGCCCGCTTCGGCCAACTGCCTTTCGGTTGTTTGGGCCTGATAGGCTTGAAATTTTTTATTGAGTTCGTAGCCTGAGAGCGTAACCGGCGGCTCGCCAAAAAACGCTAAAAAGTCTTCATACTGCCGCGCGACCGATTCCCAAGCGGCTTCTTTCAGCTCCGGGGCATCGCCATATAGATGCTGGGGAAACCATTTTTTAAAGTTGCCGATGGCGACGGCTAGTTTGGGTTTACCGAGCTTGCCGAGTAGGGTCAGTGGGCCAGAAAATAGCCAACCCGACTCATCAATAGGCGCAATCCTGGCCAGGACGATTTCGCCAGGTTTTATCCTAGAGGCTATTTCTACAGGTTGTGAGGCATCTACATACAGGCTGTAGTCTTTTTCGGTGAGCCAGTTCATCACCTGGTAGCTGTCGGGGGAAGCGCTACGCACGACAAAGAGTCCGTTGAATGTGCGTGTCCACTGTTCTGCCCATTGTTTTAGATTGGTTTGTCCTAAAGCCTCTGGGTTGGCCTGTAAAAACAGTTCGGCGATGCTGTGGCCCTCAATTCGGCCCTCGCTCAAGAACATATCAATGGCCAAGTCGGTGCGATTCAGCCCGGATAACGTGGGCTGAGCCCATCGGCTGAGCTGCTGTGCGCTAAATGTTTCTAGGGCGGTTGCGATCGCATCTTCAGCGTTTAATACAAAGTCGATAAACGCTTTTTTGGTCGCTAAGTACGCTTCAATGCTCTGTGCCGCTTCAGCGGTGTTGAGGTTATTGTTTGCTGCTGTAGAGGCGATCGCCTGTTTTTCTAACATTACCAATTTTTATTCGCCTTGCTTATATGCTATTGCTTTGGGTTCTTGAGCCTAACAGGATTTCAGCCCCTATTTCAGTCGCTGTTGTTGCCTTTCATGCATCAGCTTTGCGAGTTTTCATAACAGCAAGTCCTTACAACAGCAAGTCCCTACAATAGCAAGTCCCTACAACAGCAATAGGTCAGCTAGGTAAAAACCCAACTGACCTATTTGTGCTTATCAAACTCGCGCTGATTAAAGCTTACTGGAGATGGCAATCATCGCTGTGAACTGTCAGCCATTGTTCCAAACCGCAATTTGACTGCAATTAGCTTATGCAGTGCGCTTAGTAACCGCGTAGTAGATAAAGAGCGTGATGATAGCTCCCAATACTGCAACTACGATGCCACCGATGCTCAAGCCCGCAGACGCGCCCGGTATAAACAGTGATGCTACAAAGCCACCTACAAACGCGCCAATAATACCCAGCACCATAGTGCCGATGATACCAAGGCCTTGATCACCGGGGTAAATAGCTCTAGCGATCGCGCCAGCAATTAGACCTAATACGGCCCAAACGATAATGTCACCTAACATAGATTCATTCTCCAGTAAATTACTTCGATTTAGAAGCAGTTAAGAGGTATTTCCTCTCGCAAACGGCTTCCTGAGTGGTCTCACTTTAGCGGAAAACATATCGATTCCTCCTCTCTCATAGGAGAGAAGTAAAGGAGACGACTAGGTACCTCATCTGTCTAATATCAAAAGCCGTTGAATATGAAGCGATGCAGCCAATCCTAAATTCACAATTAAGGCTATGAACTTCATGAAGTTTAGTTAAGAGTGTCCGGTTAAAGCTAAACCCGTGGCGGCTGTTGTGTCGAGATCCTGGTGAGTCGAAACCCTTGTGAAATAGGCTCTGCATTGCCGTTTAAGGCCGTATTTAAGGCCGGTATTTAAGGCCGTAATTGCGTGTCATAGTTGAGGCTGTGTTTGAGGTCATATTTGAGGCCATATTTGACTAGCTATGGCACTGCCTATGGCACTGCGATTATTTTTTAACTTCCACTAAGGAAAGATGGTTTTAAGCCAGATTCAGAGTAGTGTTATTTAAGCTGGCTAGTACTTTAAGCCAATTATCTTGTAGTAAAAGAGGACAATTCAAATGACAGCTTCTTTCTTACCGACTATTTTGGTGCCTACGGTTGGTTTGGTATTTCCAGCGATCGCCATGGCCGCTTTGTTCCTATACATTGAGCGGGGTCAAGCCACCACACCCAGCGGCTCCTCGTCCACCTTTGGCCAAATCTCTGAAGACAGCCAAACAGACGTCGTTTAGTCAGTCGCTTAAAGTCGCTTAAATAAGGCACTGTATAGAGCCCGCTCGTGGCGGCATGATGCTTTGTCCGGTTGTCGGGCAACTCCCTGCCTCTTGTATCCATTCGTGGACAACTCTTGGACAACTCTTGGAACATAAGAATCTAGGTCAATCTAGGTTGTAGAACTGGGCTATAGAAGCGGGCCAAAATCATTAAAAAAAGCGACCTAGCTGTTGTAAGGCTGGGTCGCTTTTTAATGGTTTTTATGGCTTGAGCTTAGCGATGAAATTAAATGGCCGAACCCGTACCGACATAAGAACCGTAGAAAAAGATGCCGACAACTACTAGCACGCCTGTGCCCGCTACAGTTGCCACAATCCAAAGAGGAATTTTACCGTTTTGAAACATGAAACACTCTCCTACTCACAACGTTATTTTTTTATTTTCTCAACCTTAAACTGAGTTTAGCCCTCTAGTTCTAGCGGTCTAGCCCTAGTGGTTCAGTTCTTGGGGGCTAGTTAAAGAAGTAGCTAGAGAACAGCAGACCGGTCACAAAGACCACGAGTAAACCTAAGAACAAAGATGTTCGGTTTAGCTCTACGGGCTGCTTGTTGGGGTTTGTGGGTCTATCAGCCATGGAAGTCTCCTAGCGTTGAATGAACTGCATTGCGGCGATCGCGCCTAAAAAGAAAACTGAAGGCACAGCCAAAGCATGTACAGACAGCCAACGTACGGTGAAAATGGGGTAAGTAATCGGTTCGTTGGGGTTTCCACTGGTCATGTCAAGTTCTCCAAAAAATCGTATTTAAGCTCTTTTGCCAAACTCTTTTGCCAAATAAGCAGGGCGTCAAATAAGTCAAATAAACAAAGGCAACCGAACTATCGAGGCAACACAGTATCGGGGTTGTATCGATTGTCAATGATAGGAATTTCCATTTGGTTGCTAGGGTAGTACTCATTAGGGCGAGGCGTGCCAAACGCATCGTAGGCCAAACCCGTCGAGACAAACAGCCATCCTGCAATAAACAAAGCAGGAATAGTGATGCTGTGAATAATCCAGTAACGAACGCTCGTTACAATATCGCCAAAAGGCCGTTCACCGGTATCGCCAGCCATATCTTAAAATCTCCTAACTAAAGCAAATCAACACGTAATACTTATCATACGAAACTCTTAGCACTCGCCACAACAAATCCCAGAAAATTGCTCAACTTAATTTGACTATTAATTGACTATCAATTGAATATCAACTGATATTCAATTGAGCAATTGCCAGAGTGCAGCCCGTTACTACGCTGCCGTTGGCTCTTCCTCGTAGCGCAGCAAGTAGCCTCGCTGACCCAAAACATAACCTCGGTCGTTCTTTAAAAACTTAACGCGGTAAAAGTTAGTTGGCACATTTTCAACGGCCTTGTCCTTCATCCAAGTTTCTCCGCCATCCTGACTCATCAGCAGGTTGCCACTGCCACCGGTCACCCATATTTCTTGAGGCGTACGGTATGCCAGATCTAGCAAACCCCAGCTAGAGGCAAATTCAGGATTGATTGGCTCACCCCAATCTTCGTAGGCGACATTTTCAGTCCCAAACTGCATTTGTCCGCCTCTGGCAATTAGCCACAGCATGCCGTCTTTGTTAAAGCCCATATTTTGTAGGCGCTTAGAGTTTTCTCGGTTGTGGGGCTGCCAAGATGCCTGTCCGGGTAACCAGGTAGAGTAAAAGTTGCCTCGTGAAGACACCGCCACATATCGGCCCGCATTGTCACGAGTCATATTACGGACAACGCCTACCGCAGATTGAACCAAGCCCTTCCACTGCTGACCACCATCTTCGGTTTTGTAAATAGCGCCAATATCAGTAGCGAGTTCAGCCGAATTTTGACCCGTCGCCGTAATCAGCAAAGGCTGACCCGGTAGCTGAGGGTCTAGCGGAATATTAGACCAGGAATTGCCACCATCGGTGGTGTGCAGCATAATACTCGGCTGCCCCACTAGCCAGCCTTCTTCCTCATTAAAGTCAATAGAAGTGAAGGTATATTGCTGGTCTCCGAGTTCAAGGATTCGGGTTTCCCATGTTTTTCCAGCGTCAGTGGACTCTAGTAGGGTTGTGCGACTGCCCACTAGCCAGCCATGCTCGCCATTGTCAGTAAAGGCAACATCTGCAAGTGCGGCCTCAGTGGGTAAGGCAATAACTTCCCAAGGGTTCGTTTCTGTTTCTGCTAGGAAAATGTTGCCACAGCTGGTCATCATCAGCGCCACCATTAGCAAGGTGATGCCTTTTTTCCAGGTCGTTCCTAATCTTTTTCCTATCCGCTCTAAAACCGTCTGCATGACAACTCCAGCAAAAATCCAAATCTAAATGTGTCTAAACGTAAAATATGAAATTGAAATTATTTTCAGGGCTAGCGTGGCTTAGTTAATAGATGGCCCAGTGAATAGCGCTCATAGTAGAACTCAGCCATTATTCAGCCATCAGGAATTAGCTAGTTTGCTCATTACTGCAAGCCATACAGGCTTAAAAAGAACAGCACACCCAAGGCTAATGCCCCAAAAATTAGGATGTTCTTTTGACCCGGTGTGAGCTTATTAACGCCGAAGCCGTAGTTTAGGTTAGCCTTAAATCCTGAGGCTGCTCCCACCGGGCCGATATTGCTGAACTGGGTCGTGCTTGAGCCACAAACCGGACAGCGCCAGTCTTTAGGCAGTTCTTTAAAAGCGATGCCTGTTGGAATACTACTGCGGTTGTCGCCCTTGGCAGGTTCATAGGTGTAGCCACAAGATCGACATTCATAGCAATCCATTTCCAGAGGGGTCAGCGGTTCGGCTTCCTCCTGTGGGTGGTCGGACTGCTGGTTGGGCTCCTCGACCGGCTTGACCAGCGGAATCATTTCTTCAACCGGTGGTGATTGCTGCGGTGATTGCTGCGGTGATTGCTGCGATTTTGGATCGCTGCTGGGGCTGGCTTCACCATAATCGGACTGGCTAAAGTTACTCTGCGGCTCGGTACTCATTGCTTTAATTGGAACCCATTGGAGTAAAGGTCATCGTAAAAGTGTTTGAGACAGTCACGCCTAAAACAAAACATCTAATAACAGTCGAAGTAAAATATGAGAGCGACTGTTAACTATTATTGCATACGTCGGGTTTTCTACTGCGCTATTGCGGATTTAGCGGTAAGCGTTTTCTATCGATAGACTTAATTCTTATGAATAGGCCTATGAATCCTTATTAAACAGAAGGGCAAAAAATAGCGCTCATGCCAAAAATCTAGAACTTAGGCCGCTACAATAAGGATGTTTATTAAGACCTATCGAAGGCATTTGCTTTGTTTGTTTTAAGTGGGTACGAGTACTTTTTAGGCTTTTTGATCATTAGCAGTCTGGTGCCGGTAGTGGCTTTAGGTGCCTCTAAGCTGTTGAGGCCTGCTAGCGCTGGCCCTGCGAGTCGTACGACTTATGAGTCGGGTTGTGAGCCCATCGGTGGGGCATGGATTCAGTTCAACATTCGCTACTACATGTTTGCACTGGTCTTTGTGATTTTTGATGTAGAAACCGTCTTTTTGTATCCGTGGGCGGTTGCCTTTCATAAATTAGGCCTTTTGGGCTTTGTAGAAGCCTTAATATTCATTGCAATTTTGGTCGTTGGTTTAGTGTACGCATGGCGTAAGGGAGCTTTGGAATGGTCATAGGATCAGGCATGAAAGCAGGAGCTTTGCAAGGTAAGGGTAGAAACGGCCTCGGCGCTGATATGGGCGCTGATATGGGCATGAATCCAGGCGAGCGGTTAATGAACCCCGCTGAAAATGCTGGTGTTACCCAGGATCTCTCCGAGAACGTGATTTTAACGACGGTTGATGACCTGTATAACTGGACGCGGCTTTCGAGCTTGTTTCCTTTGCTGTATGGCACGGCTTGCTGCTTTATTGAGTTTGCGGCGTTGCTGGGCTCTCGTTTTGACTTTGACCGTTTTGGACTAGCGCCTCGGGCCAGTCCCCGGCAGGCTGATTTGATCATCACAGCCGGTACTGTCACGATGAAGATGGCCCCTGCATTGGTTCGGCTGTATGAGCAAATGCCCAAGCCTGCTTATGTGATCGCAATGGGTGCTTGTACGATTACTGGCGGCATGTTTAGTTCTGATTCTCCGACGGCGGTGCGCGGTGTAGACAAAATCATTCCGGTGGATGTTTATATTCCGGGCTGTCCGCCTAGGCCGGAGGCAATTTTTGACGCGATTATTAAGTTGCGCAAAAAAATTGCTAACGAGTCTATGCAGGAAAGATCACAGTTTGGGAGTACTCACCGTTTTTACACGCGTAGCCACAGCATGAGGACGGTTGCGCCTATTTTGACGGGGACATATCTGGCTTCTGGTACTCGTGAAGCGCCTTCTCGGGAGCTAATGGCGGCGATGGGAATGCCTGTTGCGCTGGGTGAGCAGGAGTCGGCTCAAAGTGAAGTTAATGCTGATTCGCAAGGCGATCGCACAGGTAAGGAGGCAAAGTCGTAAATGGCTGATACTGATAGTAAATCGACAGATCAGGCGGCTGAAGAAACTGCCCTTGTAGAACCGGGTGCTGTTTCTTCTTGGCTGAGTGAGCAGGGATTTGCGCATGAGGTCATGGAGCCTGACCATGCGGGCGTTGAAGTGCTGAAGGTTGATCCTGAGTTTTTGCTACCTTTTGCGACTGCGTTGTATGCCAATGGTTTCAATTACTTGCGTTGCCAGTGTGCTTATGATTCTGGGCCGGGTAAAGAGCTCGTAAGCGTGTATGACCTAACTAAGCTGAGCGATGATGCGGATGCGCCACCCGAAGTGCGAATTAAGTGCTTTTTGCCGAGAGAAAATCCTCGAATTGCTTCAGTGTATTGGATTTGGAAGGCGGCTGATTGGCAGGAGCGCGAGTGCTATGACATGTATGGCATTGTGTATGAAGGACATCCCAACTTGAAACGGCTGCTAATGCCTGAAGACTGGGAAGGGTATCCGCTACGCAAGGACTATATTTCACCTGACTTTTACGAGCTGCAAGACGCCTATTAGCTTGTTGGCTTATTAGGTTGGTTTATTAAAATTAAAGACCTTCTACATTTGCTTTGTGTGATGTAGAAGGTCTTTTTTGTTTTGCTCTTTATCTGGCTTTTTATCGACTGGGTGCTGGAAAGAGGCTTCGAGCGGTATTAAAGGTGGCGATCGCTTCGGGTGTGCCGACATAGCGCCAGTGCCAGGGTTCAAAGCTGACGCCTTGGGCGTTGTTTTTTGGGAAGGATTCTTCAAAGCCGTATTCAGCGGCGTTGCTAACGAGCCATTGGTAGGCGGCAGTGTATTCAAAGCTGAGTTTGATGTCGGTATCGGGCTCGTTGATGTCGGCAATATCAACGGCGTAGCCCGTGTGATGTTCGCTATGTCCTGGAGGGGCGCTGTATTGGGCGGCAGCGGCTTCACTGCCTTTGCGCTCTATTTGTTTGGTGAATAGTTCCTTTTGGTCGGCAATGCTGCGAAAGCCTGAGATTGCCATGAGCTGTACGCCTGCTTGCGCTGCATCACGCTGCATCAGCATGAAAGCCCCTGCGGCTGCGTGGTCTAATGCTTCGTCTCGTTCGTAGTTTTCTCTGACGAAGGGGCCAACGCTGACGAGCTGAGAGGTGTTTTCGCGGTAGGGAAGATGGCCAAATTCTCGGGGTGGAGTGCTGGCGAGGTTGCTAGGTACGTTTGCCGCAGGGGATGGTGACTTAGCAGAGAGGTTCTCTTGAGGGTAGTTGCTTTCGCTGGGTAAGGCAAAGGGTGAATCGCTGCCAAGCTCTACGGATTCTGTTGCTGTTGCCGGATTGGGTACGGCAGGGACGGGCAGTGGAGGCCGAGCTGCGATGGGAACTTCGGCAGCGAGGGGCGATCGCGTATCATTGAGTGCGTTGTCAGACGCTGCACGCTCAGGAGTTGCCTGCCCTGAGAGCGTGTGTGTCAAAAAAGACCCCATTAAACCCATGACGACAATCAGAGTCGCAACCAGGGCTACCTGTACCCAAAAGGGTAGCTTTTTAAGTGCGAAGATAGCAGGTTTCATGAGAAAGGTATCCAGCCAGGGGCAAAAATCAACAAATGCATAAAAATGAGTGACTTCAACTCAGCTAATTTAACTCAGCTAATTTAACTCAGCTAAATAGTAGTTGCTTTGCGACACAAGAGTTAGTCGCGTCTGACTAGCTGATCGGCAATCCAACCTTCTGCACCTGACTTGGGGAAGTAAACTTTGTGCCAAGTGTAGCCCCCAGCGTCGGCGGCGGAGGTGCGAATGACAATGCGATCGCCTGGGTAGGCAATATGCGCTGTGCCGTAATCAGTGCCAGGCCCCGAGCGAATATTTTTGCTGCCGGGCTCACCGATAATGATCGCATTGGTATTATCTGCGGGTGGCGCAGGCTGCACGGGCGGCGCAGGATTGCTGCGAGGGGGAGCCGCATCGCCATCGACCTGAATGAGCTGTCCAGCAACCCAGCCTACGTTGCCGTTGGGCGTCGCGATCTGATACCAAGGATTGCCGCCTGAATCCGTGTTGCGATCAACGATTTGGACGCGATCGCCCACCCCGACCGTATCAATCACGCCAAAGGTCGTGCCAGCGCCCGCTCGAATATTTTTGCTACCCGGTTGACCCACAATGCTGGCATTGGCATTGGGCACAGAAGCGGGTGGCCGTGGCGCTGCTTCTGCGGGTGACGGTGGCACTGGCGCTACTTCTGGGTTAGCCTCTGCTTCAGCGGCTGTTTTTTCTGCGGTGCTCTGGTCAATATTTTGGTCAGCGCTTTGGTCAGCGTTCTGACTCGATTCCGTAACTTGCTCTTGACTATCGCCTTTATTCCCCAGTGCGCCTGGTAATCGCTCCATTACAACTAGCGCGCCTAGCAGTACGCTAAACCCAACCATGCCACCTACAATCACGGCATTTTTCCATTGACCAGAAGGCGGAGCCGACGGATAGGCGCCCTGTGGGCCTGATACATAGGCATTGGGGGCCACATATTGGCCGCTCTGCTGTCCGAACTGGCCCGATCCGAACTGGCCCGATGCGGCAATTTGGGTTGCGGGTTGCTGAAGACCTGCGTTTAGTCCCGGTGCCACCACTTGAGTATTGATGCTCTCTGGCCCTGATTGGTAGTTCTGGTAGGCGTAGGCGGGTGTACTAGCATTAGGAGCCCCGCCCGCACCCGGAGCAGCGCCGCCGCTTGGGGGTGCGGAGATAACCGTTTGTGATGACTGCCAAGTCTCGGGGAAAGGGGTCTCTGGTGCGCTCATGTTGCCTAACATGAGGCTATTCAAAATAGAGAGCATTTCTTGAACCACTGGGAAGCGGCTTTGCGCGTTCATATGAATCGCACAGTCTAGAAAATTGGCAAACTCACTGCTGACATTGGGCGCATGCTGACGCCATAGCAGCACGCCTGTTCTAGGGTCAATATCTAGCTCCTGTGGAATTTTGCCAGTGAGCGCATAAATGGCTGTCATGCCAATGCTGTAGATATCGCTGGCAAATACAGGGCGGCCCGACAGCTGCTCGGCGGGCATGTATCCCGGTGTGCCGACCACTATTGAGTGCGAGCTGTGAGCATGGGAATCGATAACGGTGTTCATGGTTTCTTTGACCGCACCAAAGTCAATCAGCACCGGTTTACCGTCTTGAGCTCGCAAAATGATGTTGTCTGGCTTGATATCGCGATGGACGATGCCTTCTTGATGAACATGGGCGATCGCAGGCAGTAGCTGCGCAATCATCGTTTGAACCGCAGTTTCTGAGAGCGGGCCTTCTCTTTGGACACGCTGGGTGAGCGTATCGCCCGCGACCCATTCTTCTACCAGGTAAAACTGACCGGCCTCTGAAAAGTTGGCGTATAGTCTGGGAATTTGCTCATGAGCTTCGCCCAGCTTTTCTAAAATGGCCGCTTCTCGTTGGAAGCGGTCTTTGACCATTTGGTTGGTTTGGGGATTGTCTTCAATGGGCTTTAGCTGCTTCAGCACGCAGCGCCTGCCAGAAGGCATCTGGGTGTCTTCGACCAAAAAAGTTTTGCCAAATCCACCATCCCCTAAAACGCTCAGTACCTGATAGCGATTGCTGAGCAAAACGGGCGGCTGGTTGTCTGAAGACGTCATTACTTTATTCTCGAAAATATATACAGATAAAAAATAGTGAAAGCGAGCTAAAAACTCTATAAAAACTCTACAAAAGGCGGCGTCAAAAGCAGGATAAAAGGCAGAGCCAAAAGTAGGCTAGAGGATGCTAAAAGCATCAGGTTTAACCTGACTGATTCCTGATACTTAATCGGCCAATAATTTATTGGTTTTACTTTAAGCGTTGTTGTGCTGAGTTGATCGCTGGTTTACACAATCTGAATATTGCTTTGAATATTGCCTTATACATCGTCGATTTGCAGGCTTGGTGTAAGTTAGTGTGCGAGCCAACTTCTCTTAAATAATTGAATTTTAAAATAATTGAATTTGAACGCTGAGCTTGATTGCTGAGCTCGATCACTCAGCTGCTTTTGGGGCGGGTGAACAGACAGGTAAACGCACTTTTTTTGAATGCTACGGCCATGTCAATTGATACGTCTAACACTATTCTGACGAGTCCCTATATTGAGCTGAATAATCGTGGTAAGCAACTGCGATTTGACTTAACTAAAGCTGAACATCGTTTGGGCCGAGATGCTCGCTGGGCCGATTTTGCCATTGTAGAACCCGGTTGGGAGGTGATTTCGGGGCAGCATGTGAGGCTACGGCAAGAGGGTGAAAACTACCGCATTTACGATGGCAACGAACAGGGCAAAGCCAGTACTAATGGGCTGTTTGTGAACCATACGCGGGTAAAACCAGGGGTTGGGCTGCTGCTAGAAGACAACATGCAGCTACAGATTGGGCAAAATCCGCAAAATATGATTTTGATGAAGTACGTGGTGCGTGCCCAATCGCCAGTCACCAGCAGTCGGCCCAGTACTTCGCGCATTAACTTAATGGCTTTGGACTCGGCCAAAGTGGATCTAGGCCGAGAGCCGAGTGGCAAGGGCGCGGTTATGGTACTAGATTCTCCTTCAGTGTCTCGGCATCACGCCTCTATTGGGCGCTCGGCGAATGCGCAGTATGTTCTACGCGATCGCAGCGCCAATGGAACCTATGTCAATAAAAAGCGCCTTACCGAAGCGCACACCCTCAAAGACGGCGATTTGATTCAAATTGGGCCATTTACCCTGCTGTTTCGGGGTGGGTTTCTGGAGATTTTTGACAATGGCGATCGCATCCGCCTAGACGCCCTCAACCTTGTGCGCAAAGTTAAATACAACAACAGTGAAAAGACCATTTTAAACGATGTGTCTTTAGCGATTGAGCCGGGTCAGCTGGTGGCTATTGTTGGCGGCAGCGGCGCTGGCAAATCTACGCTAATGAAAACGCTGCTCGGCATTGCGCCTACTACCTCTGGAATGGTGCTGCTCAATGGCGATAATCTCAGACAAAACTTTGACCTGTATCGCTCAGAAATTGGCTATGTTCCACAGGACGACATTGTTCACCGCAATCTCACTGTCGAAGAGGTTTTGTCTTATGCCTGTCAGCTGCGACTGCCGCCAGATACCGACATTGCAGCGGCTATCACTCACACGTTAGATCTCGTTAAGCTTAGTCATGTGCGGCATACCGTGGTGGATCAGCTCAGCGGCGGACAGCGCAAGCGAGTCAGCATTGCGGTAGAGCTGCTGGCGAATCCTAAGCTGTTCTTTTTAGATGAGCCGACTTCAGGGCTTGATCCGGGCTTAGATAAAAAAATGATGGCCCTGCTGCGAGAGCTGGCTGATCAGGGGCGCACGATTATTTTGGTGACGCATGCGACATCTAACCTAGAGGTGTGCGATCGCGTTGTATTTATGGGCAGTGGCGGGCAGCTGTGCTACTTTGGCCCACCGCAGGAGGCGATGACCTTTTTCAAAGCCCCTTCTGCTGACTTTAAGCACTTTGCCGACATTTATATAAAGCTGGACGAAGGCAATACCGACGAACAAAGGAACCGAAACGTTCAGCGATGGGCGCAGCAGTTCAAGACCTCAGCCCTGCATCGCCAGTATGTGCAGTCGGCTCTATCAGGCGAGCAAAACAGCAACACCGCGCGGCCCAAGCGGCAAAAAGCGTCATGGGTAAGGCAGTGGTGGATTTTAGCTCAGCGCTATTTCAGCCTCATGATGCGCGACAAATTCAGCCTGTTGCTGCTGCTGTTTACCGCGCCTATCGGCGTTGCCCTACTGCGCCTGGCCCTGCGTGCCGAAAGCCCGCTAGCCGAACCTGCGGTGCCTATTGCGCCCGAACACGCGCCTATGGCCCTGCGGGTATTGTTCGTATTTACCTGTGCCACCATTTGGGTCGGCTTGTCAGGCACTGCGCAAACCATTGTTAAAGAGGCCAACATCTATCTGCGCGAGCGGCTGGTCAATTTGCAGCTCGTCCCTTATTTAGGGTCTAAATTTTCTATTCACGCAGCCCTCGCTGTCATTCAGTCGCTGCTGCTGTTGATTGTGATCATCGTTGGATTTGAGTCACCGCAGCCAGCGCTATTGCCTTGGCCTATTGGCGTGATTATCACCACTTTTCTCACGCTCATTGCCAGTACTAGCTTGGGCCTCATGATTTCAGCACTGGTCAAAAATTCGACTCAGGCCAATAGCGCACTACCTTTGCTACTGCTGCCTCAAATTATCTTTTCTGGTATTTTGTTCGACCTTGAGGGGCCAGCGCGGGTGATCTCTTGGCTGATGATTAGTCGCTGGTCTATTGGCGGCTATGCGGCGGCTTTAGATGTTAATAGCATGGTGCCAGAAGCCATGCCTGGGATGTCGCTACCGTTTGATGGCGCAGCCGCTTACGCGGCGACCTGGGAAAATCTGGCGCTAAACTGGGGCGTGCTGTGTGCCCATAGCCTGGTGTGCTTAGGCATCAGCCTATGGCAGCAAAAACAAAAAGATGTTTTGTGAGGTGAGGGCTAGAAGTCCTCTATTGCCTGCCTGAATGATATTGCCTGCTTGAATGATATTGCCTGCTTGAATGAATTGAATTGACCAATAACTGTTCGTATTGGCGGCCTGCGATCGCCCATGTATATTCTGCTTCAATCAACGCTCGCCCATTTTGCGAGAGTTGGTTTCTTAGCTCAGCTGAGTCAAAGAGCTGACCGATGGCGATCGCATAGCCTTTAGCCGTATTTGCCCGCAATGCCCGTAGCGGTACGGTTCTGCTATCTACACCGCCATCGACACCGCTATCTACAGTGAGCCCCTCTAGACCGCGATCACTGGCCACCACCGGAATCCCGGCTGCCATCGCTTCTAGTGTCTTGTTTTTAATCCCATAGCCTGTCCGCATTGGCACCACACAAACCGTAGACTCGTGCAGATAGGGCGTCATTTCAGGGACTTGGCCTGTGACAGTGACGCCAGGAATCTGGCCTAATGCGCGAATTGCCGCGTTAGGACGGGCGCCGACTAAAAACAGGGTGGCTTGGGGGTAGCGATGCCGCACCTGTGGAAAGATTTCCTGCGCTAAAAAGGTAACCGCGTCAATGTTAGGCAGATTGTCCATCGCGCCAATAAACACCAAGCGTTGACCGCCCGGATCTTGCGATCGCATAGGAAACAGGTCTAGGTCTACGCCGTTAGGAATAACGGCAATGTTTTGTTTCCCGCTTAGCTCAGCAATTTGGGCTCGGTCTTCGGCAGTAGTGACCACCAGGTGGGAGAACTTTTGGCAGTAGCGTTTTTCATAGCGTTTGAGCAGGGGAAGGTTCAGGCGATCGCGCCAGGGCTTCTCGGCGGTTCTGCCTGCTAGCTGATGGGCGCAGGTGCCATACACAGAGCTATGAATATTGACCACCGAAGTGGGGATATGCTCAGCGATATTTTGGGGCACATATGCTTCATTCACGCTGTGCTCGCAGGTGATGGCATCAAATTGGCCGGTTTCAATTTGTTGAGTCACCCAGCTTTGCATGGGCTTGGAATGAGTTGTGCGAACGCTGGGCGGTACGCCGCTAATGGCAAAGTTTAACAATCGCTGAACTTTGCCGAGGGCTCCCCTGCGTTCACTGCTGTGTTTATTGACAGCCGGACGAGGAAATACCGCTAGCTCATCTACCCAGCTTTTGAGTGAGGCGACTTCTGCGTCAGTTACATCGCTGGTGCGGTGAGTGGCTAAGGCAATGTGATGACCTTGTTGCTTCAGATGCTTGAGCAGGTTGAAGGTTCTTACTGAGGTGCCGCCTCGGGTGGGCGGATAGGGGAACGTGGCAGACAGCATCAAAATATTCATCGCGAGGAAGCGGGCGGCGTGGCCAACTTAGCTTTTTGTCTGGCGTTTTCAGGTAGCTGGGCGGCTTTTTGGCCCTGGTCGCGCGATCGCGCACAGTACAGATCCAGCGGCACCGTCAGCATATCTATTGCCGGGCCTTTTCCGAGCACGTAGGACATAGCCGCTCGCGGCAAGTCTTTTAGCAGCCACCGCAAAAGGCTGCGGTTTCGCTCTTTGGCGGGTAGTGGCCAAGCCAACTTAATGCCATGCAGTTCGTGCAGGTAGCGGTTGGAAGTACCATAGCGATACCACTGGCTATACAGCGCTTTGAGCGTTTGGCGGTGGCGGTGCTGCACGGTAGCCTCGCTGGCATAGCGAATTTCCCAATTCCCCTCTTGCTGAATGCGCCAGCAAATATCCGCATCCCCACCTGTAGTGAGGTAAGGGCGAAATAGGCCGACTTCTGCCAGTGCCTGGAGCCGAATGCCGAGGTTTGCCGTTTGCCCATAGGGGCAAAACGGGTGGGCCAGGGTGTCTTGCTGGCTCATAATGCGCTTGCGTTCGGCGTAGTGCTCTAGCAGGGTGGTGCCGGGAAAGGCTGTAATTTCACCCGCCACTAGGCCCACAGTGGCGTCTTGAAAGGGTTGCATCAAGGCGGTGAGCCAGTGGGGCTGTGGGTAGCAGTCGGCGTCGGTAAAAGCCAAAAACTCGCCAGTAGCTTGGCAGATGCCCGTGTTGCGAGCCGCGTAGGCGCTTTGAATGTCGGTTTCGCGAAGGGCTTTGAACGTGATTCCTCGAGCGGCAAAGGTGGGGGCAGCTTCGGCTAGGATCTGAGGGGTGCGATCGCTACTTCCATTATCAACCAGCAGGTACTCAACCTTTTGTGCCGGATAGGTTTGCGCTAGTAGGCAATTTAACAGGCCAGGCAAATCCTGCTCACCGTTATAAATGGGGACGATGACCGAAACTTGAGGAAAGTAGGAAGGCGTATGCGTAGGAGCCACTGGTTTTGAGGCAGTCATTCAAGCGTGCCTATCGAATCGTCTTCAAGATATTCTTACAGGATCTAGGATGCCTCCGAGAAATATTTACGTCTAAATTATTTAGACGTGAATTACTCAGACATAAATACCAGAAGCCCAGCATTCTCAGCATTTTTCTCAATAGCATTTTTTTAATAGCATTTTTCTCAATAGCTATGAACGATTCGCCAAACGATTCGCCGACGGCTCAAACAGCCAACGCCAGCGTCCCCCTTTCCCCGCAGGTCAGCGTCTGCATTCCCACCTACAACCGCGCCAATATTTTGCCCTACGCGGTCAAAAGCGTCCTGAACCAAACCTACTCAAATTTTGAGCTGTTAATTTGTGACGATGCTTCACCTGACCACACCGCTGAAGTGGTTGCGCAGTGGCACGATCCTCGAATTCGCTACATTCGCCACCCGCAAAATATTCAACGCAGCCGCAACATGCGCTCTGGCTATGAAGCCGCCAAAGGCGAATACTTCATCAAGTTTGACGATGACGATGCGCTCACGCCCACTTTTCTAGAAAAAACGGTTGCTATTCTCAATGCGCAGCCAGAGGTCGATTTTGTATGCACTGACCACTGGGTAATCAACGCCAGAAACGAGCGTGATGAGGCCGCAACGGCGGCGAATTCGGCTAAGTGGAGAAAGGATAGGCTAGGCAACGGCGTGATCGACGATTTGATCACTGAAACCTTTGTCCATCAGAGCTTACAGGTGGGCTCATCGCTGTTTCGTAAGCGCAGCCTAAACGCGGTGGATTTTATGCGGTTTGAGGCTGATGGCTGTGAGGATTTTGATTTGCTGGTGCGATGTGCGATCGCCGGACAAACCGCTTATTTTATTCCTGAAAGGTTAATGGAATATCGCTTTCACGGCGGACAAACCAGTCTCAAGCAAGACATTCACTTTTTGCAGGCCAAGTCATTTTGCTTGGATGGCTACCGGTTTACGCAGCGTCCTAACATAGAAGCTGCTCGTATCCGTAAGCTCAACAGCCTAAAGCAGGTGCTCGCGACCCGCCTAATTGAAAAAGGCGAAACCCAACGAGGCCGCGATTTAATCGCTGAGCTAAAAACGGCTGGCACACTCTCACCAAAGGCTCAAGCCTCTCAGATGCTATCTTACCTACCGAGCTGGGCCAGACAAATTGCTTTTCAAGGGTTTCGCCAGGCTAGGCCCAAAGACTATAGCGAGAAAGTACGAGATGCTGCCAAATAAACGCCGCTTCCCACGTTGGAAAATCTACAGCCTGCTCCTATGTACGGGCATTGGCTGTGCGGGGATTGGCTGTGCGGGAATCGGCACTGTTGCCATTGGGCGTAAGCAAGTGGCCTATTCTTTGAACACCTCTGCCCAAGCACCCTCTCAGACACCCTCTGCCCAGGCACCTTTGACCCAGACATCGCCAGAGGGTGAGCCCCTAACTGCCATGGATAATCATCAGCCGCTGAATGCCCACCAGCGATTTCAGGTGGCGGGCGCCGTTGTCCATGTGGTGGAAGTTCCCGCAGCGATGTCATTATCTGTGGCCGTGTCAGATGATTTGACTCCTGTGGCTCAATTGGCTCAGCGCGAAAATGCGGTCTATGCCATTAACGCAGGCTTCTTTGACCCGCAGAATGGTCAAACCACTTCTCATCTCACCTTGCAAGGGCAAGTGGTGGGCGATCCTGCTAGCAATGAGCGGCTAGTTGGCAATCCAGCCTTGAGTGAGTATCTGGAGCAAATTTTTAATCGCTCAGAGTTTCGAGCTTACCGCTGCGATGTGTCTGAATCGCTCAGCTACGATATTGCGCCTCATCGGTTACCAACGCCTCAAGGCTGCGTGATGGAATCTGCTGTTGGCGCAGGCCCAGTCCTGCTGCCCGAGGATGGCGCTTTTGCAGAAGCCTTTACCGACTACGCAAATGACGATCCCGAAAATGGCGATCTCATTCGCGATGCGATTGGCAGTATGCAGCGCAATGCCCGCAGTGCTATTGGCATAGCAGGCGACCAGATGGTCTTAATAATGGTTGAAAAAAACGCAGATTCGGTTGGCATGACGCTAGCTGAACTCGCCGAATTTGCGCGGTCGCAAAATATTCAAAAACTGCTCAACCTAGATGGGGGTAGTTCGTCGTCGCTGTATGTGAACGAGGGCGATGAGTCGGCAATATACTTTGGCCGTTCGGATGAAGCGGGCAATCCGGTTGAACGGGCGGTGAAGTCGGTCATTATTGTGAAGTAGCACCTGTGAAGTAGCACTTGTGAAATCACACTGAAGTCACACTATGGTGAAGTCACACTGAAGTCAGAAGGTATGCTGTGGCGCCATTCGTTGAGTTCCAGTGACACTGTGCCTTCTACGACGACTGCGCCAACATAGCCTGTGGGTAGCGAAACCGGATGCAAATGCCAGCTGGCGAGGCCTCTATCTGGCACTTGCAGCAGCAGCGGCGGCCTCAGCTGAACTTTCACACTTTGCATCGACTGGCTCAATCCTTTGCCGATCGCTTTTAGGTACGCTTCTTTGCAGGTCCAATATTGTAAAAATGCCCGCACGGGATCTTCACTGGCGGCGACTTGGGCTATTTCCTCTGGGCAAAGGCAGCGGCTCATCATGCTTTCTAGCCGCTGAATGGTTTTAATAATTTCGATGTCAACGCCGACTCTATGCGAGCCACCTAGCGCGCAAAGGGCCAGTTCTCCAGAATGTGAAAGGTTGAAATGAAAGCCGCAGGCGGCTGATGGTGAGACTGTGGTAATGCTGACCTGCGGTTTGCCGTAGTCGCCGTAGTCAAAACGGATGGACTGGGGCGATCGCCCTAACTCGCCCCCGAGTAAATAGCGCAGCGTGCCTCTGGCAACGATAAATTTGCGTCGGTCATGGGCGAACCGAAATCGGTCGGCACGGGCTATTTCATCTGCCGACAGGCAAAGAGAATAGCGGGCCACAGTCGCTGCTGAAACAGTCAGCGGAATTTGCCAAAGCTGGAGGGCGCTACCCGTTGGCTGATTCATCTAGGGCAAAAATAGTAAATCTTCATTTAACATAAGCGTGAATGGCATTGACACAAAGTGCAGTCAAATGCAGGCACAATGCAGCCAAAAGCATTCGCACAGCATTTGCCAAAGCCGCGTATTCTCCAAAGTAAATCTATGACCCGAACGCCTTTACATATTTGCATTATCGGCGGGGGCTTTGGGGGCTTTTACACCGCGCTATATCTCAAAAAATATAAACACCTACGGCAGATTCAAACCACGTTGATCGAGCCCAACGATCAGTTTTTGTTCACCCCAATGCTGTACGAACTAATTACCCGCGAACTAGAAGAATGGGAAGTCGCGCCAACTTATACCAGTCTGCTGACGGGTACTAACATCACCTGGAAACAAACCCGTGCCACCCGGATCAATCTCAATCAGCAAACGGTTACGACTGAGGCCGATGAAGTGCTTGCTTATACCCATCTGGTGGTTGCAACGGGTGCCAAAAGTCGTCCGGTCGATATCCCAGGGGCGAATGAACATGCGCTGACTTTTCGTTCGCTGCAAGATGCCCAGTTGCTAACAGCGCGACTGGCTCAGCTGGTACAGATGCGATCGCTTTCAGCAACCGCTAACTTGGCAGGGCGTCCTATTCGGGTGACCGTGATCGGGGGTGGTGCAAGTGGCGTGGAGCTAGCCGGTAAGGTGTCAGACTATTTAGGCACTAGCGGCCAAGTCACCTTGGTCGAACGCGGAGATACTATCCTCAAGCATTTTGAAGACGGGCTGCGGCGACTGAGCCAAAAATCGCTCTCGCGTAGAAAGGTTCGAGTGCTGACTCACTCGGCTGTATTAGCCGTGAAGGCTGACGCAGTGATAGTACAATCCAACGCCAGCGGCCAAACTGAGACCATTCCCAGCCAAATGACCTTATGGGCCGTTGGTACTCAGCCGCGTGAATGGATTGGTGAGCAGGCGGTCGCGCAAAATGAGCGAGGGCAGCTGCTAACGGAGCGATCGCTGCAACTGCTCAATCACCGTAATGTATTTATTCTCGGTGACGCTGCCGATATGCATAGCCCTCACCAAAAAACAGCACCCAACACAGCCCAAGCAGCTTTTCAATCTGCCAGTCGGGTCGCTGCCAATATGGCAGCGATCACCGATATCGGTTCAAAACGGCGGGTTAAACCTTTTAACTATTTACATTTGGGCGATATGCTCACGCTGGGCCTCGGCGAAGCAGGTCTCTGGAGCTTTGGCCTAACCCTAGGTGGCCCACTTGCTGCGATCGCTCGGCGCGTAGTCTACATTTTTCGTATGCCCACGCGTCACCATCAGCTCAAGGTGGCCCGCCGCACCCTTGGCCTGCTGATCCAAGGACAGCTGTTCAAAATCAAGCCTAAATCATCGCGGTTCTAAACACTATCGCTCCTCTCCCTCGTAAGATATAAAGGCCAACCCAATTTAGGTTGCATGTGGTTTTAGATCGGCAATGACAAACTCTTCGCAGCGTCTCAACCTCTTCAGCCAGCTTCGACAATGGTTTACCAAAACGCCCGATCGGGCACTTGACCAGGCCTATGAAGCTGCCCTTAAAATTCGTCAGCTTGAAGACAATCACTTCGACGGCAATCCTGTTTCTAATCGCTCTGGCAACTACAGCCGCAGCTCTTACCAGCTGTTGCAAAAAGACCTCAAAAAATATCTCAGCATTATCAATCGCAGAATGGCTGAGTTTCGTGCCAGTAACTCGGTATACGCCATCTCTAGCGTGGGCAATGGTGCATTGGTCAGCCCTGCAAATGCGCCCCTTTCCGAAGACCTTCCGCTCGATCAAATCAATGGCCCAGCCGTCTTTTTTACGAAACTCAAACTGATCGATACCATCACCGATCGCTACCAAAAGCCTTCTGTATTAGCCCTCAACTCACTGCAAACTCGTTCCTCCAACCCATCTGCACTCGCAGATGTCGAATCTGCTCGCCGTACGCTCTCCGATACCGACCAAAGCCCTAACGAAGCTTTGAGCAGCAGCAGCAGCGTCCTGCCGCGATCTATTTTGCGCACCGTTGATCGCATCAAGCAGGATCTTGATCCCGATGCAGAAACCGAGGTGGTACGCAACTTTCGCAACTCTAAAACCCAAACCACTGTTGCCATTACCTTTGTCCTCCAGCTCATTATCATTCCGCTGCTAGCTCAGTATTTGAGTAAAAACTTCATCGTTAGCCCCATTGTCGAGCGCAGCCGCGACCTCACTCAGGCCGATGTTTTCCTGAATCGGGAAATGGAAGAAGACGCACTGCACGAGCTTCAGCAGTACGAAGAAAGATTCCGATTTGAGGTGCTCATTGGTAAAACGCCCGCGATAGGCGAGGCTGATATTGAAGAACGCGTGAGGGAGAAGGCCTTTGAAATTGAGGAAGACTATCGCCAGCGCAGCGCCGATGCCGTAGAAAATGTTTTCGCTGATGTGATCGCGGTTCTCACATTTTCACTCATCCTCACCAGCTTCAAAGAAAAAGTCGCCACGCTCAAAGCCTTCATTGACGAAATTATCTATGGCCTGAGCGACAGCGCCAAAGCGTTCATCATTATTCTGTTCACAGATATATTTGTAGGCTTTCACTCTCCCCATGGTTGGGAAGTGTTGCTAGAAGGCTTGTCTAACCATTTGGGCTTACCGGCCAGCCGCAACTTTATTTTTCTCTTCATTGCGACCTTCCCAGTCATTTTAGATACGGTCTTCAAGTACTGGATTTTCCGCTATCTCAACCGAATTTCTCCCTCGGCAGTGGCCACCTACAAAAACATGAATGAATAGGCCCTCATAGCATTGGAACTCTAATTAGAAAGAAGGTGTCTGAGAGATCAGTGCATGTTTCTTTATGTGAGTTTCCCACCTGTGAAGGTATCTAAGGCTTCTCTATTATCCGTTTATCGCCCAGCTGCTCGCCCAGCTACTCGGTCAATTAGCAGCAGCGGCACTCAAACAAAAACGAACCACCGACTCGAAAGAGCTCGACATCGCGTTCTCACTGGTCAGCCAATAGGCCGCCAGCTGCCTTCTTTTCTTTCTGCTGCGGGGCCTTCTGCGCTTTTGGCGATCGCGATGGGCACAGCCGGTTTTGTTTCGGCACTGCTGCTGTGGGAAGGCATTTTGCAGATTGCTGTCGAGTCTAGCCACGGTATGGCCGATCATCCGGCCCTAGGTAAAATTGATCGCCCAGGTATAACGCTTCAAACGAGAGAGGGGTTTAGTCGTACCCGACTCAATCGCTTAGGAATGAGATCTGCCGAGCCCACTCCCAAGCAACTTGGCGACTATCGCATTTTGATGCTAGGCGATTCTTTTACCCGCGCCGAGGAGGTGAGCGATGGGATCAACTTTAGCGATCGCCTCCAAGCCTATTTTTCATCAGCGCGCGCCTCAACTTTTGCTTCTGCCCAGACGCAGCCTGTTCCCGGTAATTCACCTCCATCCAACAGTGACGTTAACGCTGAAGTCAAGGCTGACGTCAACGTTGAAGTCATCAACGCGGGTAAGCCCAGCGCCTCGCCCGCTGGCTATCTCCACGCCGCAGACTTTCACAAGCGTACCTTCGCGCCCGACAGCACTGTCGTTCAGCTCACAGAGCACGACTTTACGATGGATATGAACAATGAAGCTTCAGAGTTCTACCTAGCCAAAGATTTCACTCCAGAGGGCGAACTAACCTATCAAATACGCCATAACAAAGCGTTTGGCAGTGCTGACCCGCTGGCGCAAATCGTCACGGAAAAAGCACCCTGGCTGACTCCACTGATGAGAATGTCTGTACTGCGCCTGGGTGGACGCAACCTCAGTAACGCCCTATCTGCTGCCGATTCTCACAGCGCCGAAGCGGAATCAATAACTCCTCCAGCCGAAATGCAGCGCATCCAGGCTGAAGACGCCGCCATGGTTCGCTGGAGCGTTCAGCAGCTCAATCAGCAGTTCCCCAACCTCGTAATTGTCTTCATTCCGGCGATGAACTACCAAGATGCTGCGGAGGTCAGTAGTGATCCGCGCAACGCCGCTATCGAAAAAGCACTTGTGCAAGCGACCGCTGACGAGGGTGTTCCTTTGCTTAACATGCGTTCTGACTATTTAGAGCACTACCGCAGCGAGGGCACTCACCTCCGGGGGTTCAACAATACGGTGCCAGGCGAAGGCCACCTCAACAGCGCTGGTCATCGCCTGATCGCTCAGCGTCTCATCAACTTTTACACTCAGTCCGACAGCCCGATTAAGCGCAACTAGCTTTTCCTATGATTTTCTCTAGCGTCGAGTTTTTCCTTTTCTTCGGTGTGGTGTTGCTGTGGTTGGCGATCGCCCAACGACAGCAAACTAAAAAACTGTTTCTTTTAGCCGCTAGCTACTTTTTCTATGGTTACTGGGACTGGCGCTTCACATTTTTGATGTTGACGATGACACTCGTTAACTATTACCTAGGTGCAGTGATTGCGCGATCGCGTACTCAGGCTGTCATTCAGGCGAATTACCAGAATGCTTACCCTGTTGCCTCTCAAATAATTCAACCCAGTGAGAGCGAGCCCACCTTTCAATCCAGCAACCTTCAATCCAGCAACCTTCAATCCAGCAACCTTCAATCCAACATCCAGCGTACTCAAAAGCTGGCGCTTATCTTTGCTATCGTTTTCGACCTTGGCGTACTCGGCTTTTTTAAGTACTACAACTTCTTTGTTGACTCAGCCAATCATGCGCTAGCCTCCGTTCACATCGACAGCAGCCTGCCGCAGCTCGGTATTATTTTACCGGTCGGTATCTCGTTTATTACCTTTCAGGTGATGGCCTATGTCATCGATATCTACCGGGGAGATACCGACGCTGCCGATACGGTTTGGGACTTTGCCCTGCTCACCGCATTTTTCCCTCAGCTGGTTGCAGGCCCCATTTTAAAGGCCAAGCAGTTTCTCCCCGAGCTGAATAAAAAAATTGTCCTTCGCCGAGAAAATTTTCTGGCGGGTATGCAGCTATTTCTCCTCGGCCTGTTTCGTAAAATTGTTGTTGCCGATCGGCTCGCACTCTATGTCGATACCGTGTTCGATACACCGCAGGACTTTAGCTCATCTACCACCTGGCTAGCAGTCTTTGCCTATGCCATTCAAATCTACTGTGACTTTAGCGGCTACAGCGATATGGCCATCGGCATCGCCAAATGCCTTGGCTATGAGATTCCTATCAACTTTAATATGCCTTATCTCTCTGGCAGCATCACAGAATTTTGGCGCCGCTGGCACATCTCGCTCTCTACTTGGCTGCGTGAATACATCTATATTCCGCTCGGTGGTAATCGCAAGGGCAAGCTGCGTCAGTATCTCAATCTTTGGTTAGTCATGCTGCTGGGCGGACTTTGGCATGGAGCAAGCTGGAACTTTGTGGCATGGGGCGCACTGCATGGCTCAGCTCTCGTGATCCATAAGTTCTACGCCGACTATGTGGTCACTAAGATTCAGGTGCCTATTAAGGGGGTGCCTATGGCTTTGGGTCGGGCGACAGGTGCTGCGATCGCCTGGGCACTTACGCTGCTGTTCGTCTGTACAACCTGGGTACTGTTCAGAGCCACTAACTTCTCCGACGCTACCATCGTGCTGCAAAAAATGTATAGCTGGACGCCTACTGGTATCAGCTGGTACGCCACCGGGTTATGGATTGCTCTTCCCGGTCTCCTCATCGCTGACTACTTAGGACACCTGCTCAACCAAGGACGTTATATTCAGCTCAATCGCTTTAGTCACTGGTTCTGGCTCAGCTTTTGGCTCCTTGGCCTACTCTTCCTTGCCCCTCAGAACCCTCAGCCATTTGTCTACTTCCAGTTCTAATTCAGTCAGTTCTAATTCAGTTCTAAAAGCTCGAATAAATGCCCGTAAATGCTTGGGCTTTTAGATGCCAGACAATTAGATGTCAGACTATGAGATGAGTTCTATTCATTGCGCATGCTGAACCTAGCGTGCTGAATAGAACTCAGATAGAAGCTAAAACAGAAAGGTTCAAGAGCAAGCGGACTAAGATGCGGTGCATCTGTGTCACCTGTCGCCTATGCACCCGTGTTCTTACTGGCTGTTTGAATGTACAAAATGAGCAAAAAGACGGTAGGTACAAAGACAAACAAAACGCTAGCTACAAATCCTAACTTATTAGTTTCCATGAGGTTGAACCTAACTCCCGAATAATTTTGCGAATCTTATGTGCTTAGCATATCACTCTAAAGCCCTCTAAAGCCGTATTAACCTGATGGCCTAACAGCCCCCACCAGACTAGGATGCCACTGGAGAATGAAGCCTAAAATGCATCCTCTAAAATGCATCCTTAAGAGGCTGCATTAGGAATACCTTAAAACGATGCTGAATATAGCTTGCCTATAAGCTATGAGTCTTTATCTGCTCTATGAACTTCTACATGGGCCTCTATCTGCTATTCAAAGACTTTAAAGTAAAGCCTTTACTTTAAAGTCTTTGCCTATTCAGCTGCAGAAGTTGCTGGCTCACTGGATTCAGAGGTTTGTTCAGAGGTTGTTGACTGGGCAATGCTCTGTTTGGCCGCTGCTTCTGCTTTGGCTTTTTTTAGGCTCTCTTTTTTATCTGGCTTAGTCACCACGCTGGCGGACCCTTGAATCGTCGTCTGGCAGGCTAGGCGACAGCTAGACGGTCGTTTTCGTAACATTTTTTCTTCAACCGCTGTTCGAGGCGACAAGTTTTCAGCGCCTTCAACGATATCAACAACGCAGGTGCCGCATTGGCCGTAGCCACCGCACTGCGTGAGCTTACCCATAAATGTGTAAATATCAATGTTATTTTCCTGAGCTTTGAATCTCAAGTTGGAGCCGAGGGATGCCTCAATCTCCTTGTTTTCTTTAATAAACTTAATGCGAGCCATGACCTGGGTTTTATCGAGGATTTAACTAAAGTTTACTTAGCGCTTAAGTTAAGCACTTTCCTTGCGCTAAATATTGAGTGATAGTTACACTTCTTTGTACACCTTCATTTTCACACTATTGTGACTAATGTGATGTGACTAATGTGACTACAGTGTGAGTAAAGCGGGCTAAGACGGTGCAAACCTATCTTCTTAGTGCCCAAGCATCAGGGGGGTAGTCCCCAGATGTCGAGCCTTTTCAAGTTTGGAGAGGGTCTATATCTGGTAGCCTTAGTAGTATCTGAAGTCTTGTCAAAAGACATCAAATTTTAATTAACGAAGCGTTCACTCTAATAAAGCACTTAAAGTACTTCATCTAAGGTCGTTCTCATAATTAAGGGATTAATTATAGGGATGATTTTGCGAAGCGCTTGCGGAAAGAGTGGTTTACGTAACAACAAAACCTGTCTAGGCGTAATGTTTAGACGAAAACAATCTATCAAAACTCTATCAAAACAAGGAGGAGCGTAGTCAATGGGTCTACCTTGGTACCGAGTACATACCGTCGTCCTAAATGACCCAGGTCGGCTGATTTCTGTACACTTGATGCACACGGCGCTAGTGGCAGGCTGGGCGGGTTCTATGGCCCTGTTCGAGCTATCCACATTTGATCCTAGTGATCCTGTGCTGAACCCCATGTGGCGGCAGGGCATGTTTGTGCTTCCCTTTATGACTCGTCTGGGTGTGACGGGTTCTTGGGGCGGTTGGGATGTCACTGGAGCAATCGGTGTTAACCCCGGTTTCTGGTCTTTTGAAGGTGTGGCGATCGCGCACATCATCCTGTCAGGTCTGCTCTTCTTAGCAGCTGTATGGCACTGGGTCTATTGGGATCTCGACCTATTTCGCGATCCGCGAACGGGTGAGCCTGCGCTCGACCTGCCTAAAATGTTCGGCATTCATCTATTTCTATCTGGTTTACTGTGCTTCGGATTTGGTGCTTTCCACCTCACAGGTCTCTGGGGGCCTGGGATGTGGGTCTCTGACCCGTACGGCCTCACTGGCCATGTTCAAGGGGTCGCACCCGAGTGGGGGCCAGCTGGCTTCAACCCGTTCAACCCTGGCGGCGTGGTCGCTCACCACATTGCAGCGGGTATCGTTGGGATCGTGGCGGGCTTGTTCCACCTCACGGTAAGACCTCCACAGCGTCTATACAAGGCTCTGCGGATGGGTAATATCGAAACCGTGCTGTCTAGCTCTATTGCCGCTGTATTTTTTGCAGCTTTTGTCGTCGCTGGCACGATGTGGTACGGCTCTGCTACCACCCCAATCGAGCTATTTGGCCCGACTCGTTACCAGTGGGACAGCAGCTACTTCGGTCAAGAAATTGACCGTCGCGCTCAGCGGGCGATCGCTCAAGGCGCTACCGAAGCCGAAGCTTACTCCGCAATTCCAGAGAAGCTAGCGTTTTATGACTATGTCGGTAACAGCCCTGCCAAAGGCGGCTTGTTCCGGGTAGGTCCGATGGACTCTGGCGATGGTATTGCAACAGCTTGGCTAGGTCACCCTGTGTTTCATGATGGTGAAGGTCGCGAACTCACTGTTCGTCGCCTGCCTAACTTCTTTGAGACCTTCCCAGTCGTCTTGGTAGACCAAGATAACGTTCTACGGGCTGATATTCCATTTCGTCGGGCAGAGTCCAAATATAACTTTGAGCAAACAGGTGTAGAAGTGAGCTTCTACGGCGGTGAGCTAGATGGCCAAACCATTACAGACCCAGCTGCGGTTAAGCGCTATGCGCGCAAAGCTCAGCTAGGTGAGCCCTTTGAGTTTGATCGTAAAACATTAGATTCTGACGGCGTATTCCGCTCTAGCCCTCGTGGCTGGTTCACCTACGGACATGCGGTCTTTGCACTGCTGTTCTTCTTTGGCCATATCTGGCACGGCGCTCGTACGCTCTTTAGAGACGTATTTGCTGGGGTTGACCCCGATCTATCTCCTGAGCAGGTAGAGTGGGGCTATTACCAGAAGCTAGGTGACTTTTCGACCAAGGCTACCAACAAGGGCTAACGTCTTTGTTACAGTCAGGTTTGTTACACTCAAGACAACATGTTGTTCATTGGTAGTGCGCTATGGAAGCAGTTGCTTACATTCTGATTTTCGCCATGATTATTGGCACCTTGTTCTTTGCGATCGCCTTCCGCGAACCCCCAAAGATCACCAAGGACTAATATTCATCACAACTCATCCCTAGCTTCTTCGCTGAGGATAGAATAGGGGCTCAGGTATCGACAAACTGGTATCTGAGCCTTTCACTTTTTTACTCTTTTGACCTATCGCCTTCCATTCCACCTGCTTGCACAGATCTCTTTCGCGGTAGGGGAACTTACGGCTCTATCCTATGCAGTGTCCATTTTGCCAACATCCCCATAATCGCGTTTTAGAATCCCGCTCGGCTGAGCTAGATAGAAGCATTCGCCGTCGGCGCGAATGTTTGGCCTGCGATCGCAGATTTACCACCTACGAGCGAATTGAGTACGTGCCGATTTCAGTCATTAAGCGCGGGGGCGATCGCGAGTCTTTTGACCGCTCCAAACTGCTGCGAGGCATTGTCACCGCCTGTGAAAAAACCGGCGTTAGCCCACACACCATTGAGCTCATGGTCGATGAAATAGAAGCCGACCTTCAGCAGCAGGCTGTTCGAGAAGTCAGCAGCGAGAGCATTGGTGAAAGAGTGCTCTCCCGTCTTCAGCAAGTCAGTGAAGTCGCCTACGTTCGATTTGCCTCTGTCTACCGTCAGTTCCAAGGCATTCGCGACTTTACCGAAACTCTTAGCCAGCTAAAAGACCAAGGCATACACAATAAGCGACTGACCTCTTCCACGATCTGCGATCCGTCGCCCCACCATTCCCCCACTCAAGATCCCGACATCCATCGCGATGGCGAAGAGCAATGGGCTTCGCCACTCAATGCTTGAAAATCAACGCCTAAATCTCAGCGTCTAAAACTCAGCGGCTAAATCTCAACGCCTGAGCCGCCGCTTTAGCCGCTGATACCGTCACTTTGTGACTAACAAAATTGAGTGACTTTTGTCTACTTATTGATCTACAATTAGTGTTCTTGTGACAGGAGACCTCAAAGGCTATTTAGCCCTTTCCCACTTATAAATTTAGTCCTGAAACTTAGGTGGAGCTTTCGGAAGGCTCCCATTAAGCCTGCTTAATCTCGCTTAGCCCAATGGGCATAGCACTTTCAAGCAGTAAGACTTTACAAGCGGTGCGCGCGCTGCTTTGGTGAGTGTATTCGTAATGTGGTAAAAACTGCATGGCGAATCGCAAGGCAAAGACTGTGTGCTCGCGAGGTGTTCACTCGTTCGCGGAGAAAACTGTAGGAAAACATATTTAGCATGGCCAACCCGGATACCCAAGAAACCAACCCAAGCAGTGATATTGGTTTTACTCATGAGGACTTTGCTGCCCTCTTAGACCAGTACGATTACAACTTTAACCCTGGCGATATTGTGCCCGGTACAGTATTTAGCATTGAGCCTAGGGGCGCGTTAATCGACATTGGTGCAAAGACAGCGGCTTATCTCCCGATTCAGGAGATGTCTATTAACCGGGTCGAAGGTGCTGAAGAAGTTTTGCAGTCCAACGAGACTCGCGAATTCTTTATCCTTACGGACGACAATGAAGATGGCCAGCTGACCCTCTCTATCCGTAGAATCGAGTATATGCGAGCGTGGGAGCGCGTTCGTCAGCTTCAGCAAGAAGATGCAACCGTCCGTTCTATTGTATTTGCTACCAATCGCGGTGGTGCGTTGGTTCGGATTGAAGGACTCCGTGGATTTATTCCCGGCTCACACATTAGTACTCGCAAGCCCAAAGAAGATCTCGTGGGTGAAGAGCTTCCCCTCAAATTTTTAGAAGTTGACGAAGAGCGCAATCGCCTCGTGCTCAGTCATCGTCGGGCATTGGTTGAGCGTAAGATGAACGGCCTACAAGTGAGTGAGGTGGTCATTGGTACTGTTCGGGGTCTGAAGCCTTACGGTGCATTTATTGACATCGGCGGCGTCAGCGGTTTGCTGCATATTTCTGAAATCTCGCATGACCACATTGATACGCCCAACTCGGTACTCAATGTGAATGATGAAATCAAGGTGATGATTATTGACCTTGATGCTGAGCGCGGTCGCATTTCGCTATCGACTAAGCAGCTAGAGCCTGAGCCCGGAGATATGGTGAAAAACCCTGATCTGGTCTATGAAAAAGCCGATGAAATGGCTGAACGGTATCGAGAGCAGCTTAGACAAAAGGCGCTCGGAGAGAGTGGTGAAGAAAGTGTAGAAGAAATTGACTATGTTGTAGACGAAGACGTCGCAGCGACTGACTAAAGCGATGGCGAGTAGCGCCAAATAAAGCTGAATAAAGCTAAAGCTCAATAGACAAATCAAGTTGGTGCTACTTAGAGCTACGACTAGCGTTGCTAAAAGAGGCGAAAGATCGACAAATCTTTCGCCTCTTTTTTTTTGCCTCCTTTATCTTTTTTGCCTCTTTCATGCAGAGATATATAGGGATGCAGAGATATTAGGTTTTTAGAGGTATTAGGTCTGTAGATAGTCGATTTTTAGAGATGTCAGGTTCTGGGTTGAAAGATGGCGATTATCAAGTGTCAGGGACACTGTTTTGAAGATATTCAGGCGGTTATTTTTGATAAAGATGGCACATTAGCCAATGTGGAGCCGTATTTGAGGCTGGTGGGTGAAGCGCGATCGCATTGCATAGAGGCTCAAGTCCCCAGACTATATCTGCCCGTTATGCAAGCCTTAGGGATAGATGAAAATGGGATCGATCCAACCGGACTGATGGCGGTAGGCAGTCGTGAAGAAAATAAGATTGCAACAGCGGCCTACGTCGCCGCAGCTGGTTATGGTTGGACCTCTGCATTGGCGATGGTAGAAAAGGCTTTTCTACAGGCTCAGACCCAGTTACCCGCGAAGGTCACTCAAACGCCTTTGCTAGAAGGTGGCACAGCGCTTTTGCAACGGCTCAAATCAGTAGGCGTCAAAGTAGGGATTGCCTCTGCCGATACACACGAAGAAGTCGCTGCTTTTGTCAATTACAACCGGCTAAACAGCGTGAGCTGGTACTGCGGTATTTCAGCAGGCAAGCTTGCTAAGACCCATCCCAACTTTTTAGCCTTTGCCTGTGAGGCAATGAACATTGACTGCTCAGCGACACTAATCATTGGAGATTCTGCCTCCGACCTACAGCTGTCGCGTCAGGGTGGGGCCGGTTTTTTGGGCATGACTGGCGGCTGGCAGCGCGAGTTTGCTATCAACCTGCTAGAGGATGTGCCGTCTGATGGCGGGGCTAACGCAGCTATTGCTTTTGTTAATCGACTCAGCCAAGTTGAATGTTTCGACTAGATCTATATCAATTCTTTAGATTGGCGCATATCCTAGAGTAGTGAATACTCATACTTAGAAAAGTTTATTGGCTGCGGTTTTTATTAAGCACGCCGTTGAACCTTAGTTTGCGGTTATTAAAATATAAGTCCGGTTAGCTTGGGTTGCATACGTTTTATGTATTTTTTGAATTTAGCTTGAGGAGGATTGGCTATTGTCTCGTCGCTATCTGTTTACGTCAGAGTCGGTTACAGAGGGGCATCCCGATAAAATTTGCGATCAAATTTCAGACACTATTCTAGATACTGTTTTAACCCTTGATCCGAGCAGTCGAGTCGCTGCTGAGGTGGTGGTCAATACAGGTTTAGTCGTTGTCACAGGTGAAATTACTTCTACGGCAACCGCTAACTTTGTTAAGGTTGTGCGTCAAAAGATTGCTGAAATCGGCTATACCAATCCTAAGAACAATGGTTTTTCAGCAGATAGCTGCTCAGTGCTTATTGCGCTTGACGAGCAGTCTGCCGATATTGCCCAAGGGGTAGACCAAGCACAAGAGACGCGTGAGCAAACCAGCGACGAACGCTGGGATGCCATCGGGGCAGGTGATCAGGGGATCATGTTTGGCTTTGCTTGTAACGAAACGCCTGAGCTAATGCCCTTGCCTATTAGCCTAGCGCACCGAATTTCGCAAAAGCTATCTGTTGTGAGAAAAAGCGGTGAATTGGACTACTTGGGGCCAGATGGCAAAACGCAGGTTACGGTTGAGTATGAGGATGGTAAGCCTGTTGGCATTGATACTATTCTTGTCTCTACTCAGCATGCGGAGACCATTGGTGAACTGAGCAGCAACGAAGAGATTCAGGCCATCATTAAAAAAGACCTATGGACTGCTGTGGTGCTGCCCGCTTTTGCCGGGATGCCATTGCAGCCAACTGACAGTACGCGCTTTTTGGTTAATCCAACCGGCAAGTTTGTCATTGGGGGCCCTCAGGGTGACTCTGGTTTGACCGGTCGCAAAATTATTGTGGATACCTATGGAGGCTACTCTCGCCATGGCGGGGGTGCGTTTTCTGGTAAAGATCCCACAAAGGTTGATCGTAGCGCGGCCTATGCCTGCCGATATGTTGCTAAAAACATTGTGGCAGCGGGTCTGGCCGATAAGTGCGAGGTTCAGCTCAGCTATGCGATTGGCGTTGCGCGTCCTACCAGCATCTTTATTGAAACGTTTGGTACGGGCAAGGTTTCTGAAGAAAAGCTTCTGGAACTTGTGAGCGAGCATTTTGAGCTACGCCCGGCGGGCATTATCGAAACGTTCAACTTGCGGGGATTGCCTGCCGAGCGTAACGGTCGCTTTTATCAAGAGGTGGCTGCCTATGGTCACTTTGGTCGTGATGATCTCGATTTGCCTTGGGAGAAGCTAGATAAGGTTGCTGTTCTTAAGGCTGCCATTGAGGATGCCATTGAAGAGCGTGTTCCGGTAGGTGTGTAGCCCCTAGACAGTGGAACCTTGATTATTTAAGACATCAAAGGCTTTCCGTTTATCGGGAGGTCTTTTTTTGTGACCAGGGGTAAGGCGACCAGAGGTAAGGCGACTAGAGGTAAGGCGACTAGAGGTAAGTGACAAGGCGTCAAGTGTATAGTCAGAAGCAATGTCGTAAGCTATTTAATTATTGTGATAGTGCGTAGCTCCTCATTTGCTAGTAAATTGCTGGCAGGTAGTCGTAAAGCTTATGGATTCTTTTCCTCCGTATCAGCCCAAAACGCTTTCTTTAGGGCCGCTTGAGTCTGAAATTGTTGAGATTTTGTGGCAGCTCGGGCCCACTTCGGCTACCATCGTACATCAGCATATTTTGTCGGATATTGAGCGAGAGCTGACCTATTCATCGGTTTCTACCGTGCTTAAGCGGTTAACTAAAAAAGGTTGGGTGAGCTGCGATCGCGGTATTTGCTCCACAGAAAACCGCAAAAGTAAGGTGTATATTTGGCAAGCGCGGGTTTCTAAAGATCAGGCAAACGTACTTAAGGCGCATGAGCAGCTTCATCGCTTTTTAGCCGTGGGTAGCCCGGAGATTGTGGCGGCCTTTGCTGACACGCTAGATGAGAAGAGTTTGGATCAAATAGATGCGATCGCTCAAAAAATAAAAGCGGCTCGTGCGGCTCGTCAGATGAATGAGGTTCAATGCGTTCATAAAACCCCAGCGCAGGTAGAGCAACAGCCATGATGCACCTTCACCTATTGGGAATTGCGCTAGCGGCCTCGTTTTTGGTGAGGCTGTTGAGCCGTTCTCACGACAGCCTCAGGGCTCAGCAGCCGATGATTCAGCAGTCCTGGCAGAACCGTTGGCATCGGGCCTGGGTCGTTTTGGTTGTTCCGCCTTTGCTGCTGCTGACGACTGCTTTTTCTGTGGTGGCCATGGGCTATAGTACAGCGCATCCGTGGGACGGGCAGCTGAGCTATGCGGTTGCACTGTGTTTTGTGATTGCCGCGATCGCAGTATGGCTGCGCCTGAGTTGGTCTGCCTTTAGAACCTGGCAGGAGATGCATGTCTATCCGATGAGGCCCATTCAGATCGGAAAGCGGACAGCCCTTCGCCAAAAACAATGTCGAATTCTCGACGTGCCTGCGGTGTTTAGCGCACAGGTGGGGCTGTGGTCTTCAGGGCTGTGGTCCTCAGAATTAGTAGTGAGCCAAGGGCTGCTAGATCACTTAGACGATGAGCATTTGGATGCGGTGCTAGCGCATGAAGCCGGTCATGACTACTATCGCGATACGTTTTGGTTCTTTTGGCTAGGGTTACTAAAGCGGTTAACCTGCTGGCTCCCCGATAGCGAATCGCTGTGGCAAGAGCTGTTGTTGCTCAGAGAAATGAGGGCCGACCGATGGGCCGCGCGCAGTGTAGATACGCTGGTTTTAGCAGAATCTCTCATGAGTGTGATGACTGCCCCACTGTTACCCGCTTCGGTCTGTGCAGAGTTTAGCTGTGCGGCTCCTCACAGCCGATTGGCCCAAAGAATCGATGCGCTCTTGTCTATCGAGACTGCTCTAGCGCAGGATTGCATCAATAGTGAGAATAGTGAGAATACTGAGCGCCAGACAAAGGTAGATGTCATGGCCGAACCAGCCAGCGACTGGGCGACGGCGCTTAAAATTGTTCCCTGGGAGTGGATTGCCCTGTCTCTCATGCCGCTATTGATTATTCCGTTTCATCGCTAGCTAATGCTTTTTGCGCCGGATGAATCAAGCCAAATAAATCAGTCAGATAAATTAGGCTTCCCATACCAGCTGAGGACTGGCGGCGTTGTTTCAGCTAAAACTCTGCCCTTTGAAATCACTGTTGTAACCGTCGCTCTTTCTAATATGGCTTCATAGCGGCTGTGAGCATCTAACACAATCAGGTTCGCTGGCTTTCCTACCTCAATTCCATACTCGGCTTGCAGGCCTAGCGTTCTTGCCCCAAACCGAGTCACCATATCAAAGCAGGCGTCTATTTCGTCGAGGCCTGTCATTTGGCACACATGCACAGCCATTTCTGCGACCGACAGCAGGTTGCCTGTACCGAGGCTGTACCAGGGGTCTTGAATGCAGTCATTGCCAAAGCTAACGTTGAGGCCGCTTTGCCACAGTTCTTTGACTCGGGTCACCCCTCTTCGTTTGGGATAAGTGTCGGTTCGTCCCTGGAGAGTGATGTTAATGAGTGGGTTGGCAATGAAATTAATGTTTGATCGTCTTAAAAATCCTATGAGCTTTAGCGCATAGGCGTCATTGTAAGATCCAAACGCTGTGGTATGGCTGGCTGTCACTTGGCCTTCTAGCCCACTGCGAATGGCGCAGGCCGAAACGACTTCCAAAAACCTCGACTGCGGATCGTCAATTTCATCGCAGTGAATATCAATGAGTCGGTCGTACTGTTGAGCCAATTCAAAGATTCGGTGAACGGATTTCACCCCGTCCTCACGCGTCATTTCATAATGCGGAATGCCACCGACGACATCTGCGCCTAGCTGTAGCGCTTTCTCCATTAATGCTTCGTTTTGCTCACTGCCATAGAGCCCGTCTTGCGGGAAGGCAACTACTTGCAGCGTCATCCAGTCTTTAACTGCCGCCTTAACTTCTAGCAGTCCTTTGAGTGCGTTCAGGTTGGCTTCGCTGACATCCGCGTGAGATCGGACAAATAAAACGCCCTTACTGGCCTGTTGCTTGAGCGCCTGAAGGGCTCTGGTTTTAACATCTGCCTGCGTCAGGCTGGCTTTTCGCTCCCGCCAAATTTCAATTCCCTCAAATAGCGTGCCGCTTTGGTTCCATCGCGGTTGGCCTGCGGTGAGGGCTGAGTCTAAATGAATGTGCGATTCTACAAATGGCGGGCTCACGAGCTTTCCTGCTAGGTTTAGCTCGGTAGGTGCGGTGAGGCTTAGGTTGGGCGCGATCGCCTCAATGCGGTTTCCGGCGATCGCAATATCAACCAATTCATCGTGGTCGGTGAGTCGAGCCTGTCGTAGCAGCAGCGTAGCATCCATAACCAACCTTGCGCTATGTAACGTGAGTTGAGTAACACTCCCCAAAGAGTATAGGATCCACTTGAGGAATTATGTTCATCAATGCGCTTACGGGTTTATCTTTTCCAATTCATGTGGCTCAGCGGATTAGTCCATGATTTAGGACATGATTGGGCATAGAGGGAGGCCAGCGTGTTTTAACTTAGGCGCTGGTGCGCTCTAAACGATTTTTTTAAACCCCCATGGATATACAGCAGCGCATTCAGCATCAGCGCGTACAGCATATTATTGATAGCTATGGGCTCATGGGTGCAGCGAGTGAGGCCGATGGATTTGATACCTATGTGAACGACTTGCTGAACCAGTATCCGTCTGGCTTGCTTGAGCTAGCGCTGGTAGAAACCTTGTCCAAAAACTGGTTAGCCATTCCCATGCAAAAAGGGGTGGCCTTTTTAGCCGCTGCCCACGAATGCATCAAGCTGTGGCAAGAAGAAATTGCGTCTGGATCTGTATCGCTGGGCTTTACGCCTGCTCAGTTTGCCAACATCACCGGACTCGATCCGCAGATAGCGTTTTCATCGCTAGCGACTTTTCCTGAGAGCCCATCAACATTATCGAGCCAAGCCGCTATTGATTGATTGTTGAAGAGGCTACAGCATAGCCTGTGCCACCACAGCAATACCGACCACTGAAATTCCACTTTGCGTTAGGGCTTCAGCGGCACTTCGGGCGGTAGCACCGGTGGTATAAATGTCGTCAATGAGTAAGACAGAGATGTCCTTGACTTTTTTGTTCGTAGGCTTAGCCAGTCGAGATAGTGAGTTGCCTACCTGAAACACCTCGCTCAAATTTTCTTGTCGTGCGGAGAGTCCGAGCTGGTGCTGAGGCTGCGTGGCGGCAACCCTGATTAATCCATGAGCCAGCATAGGTTGTTGACTCCATCGGCAAAAGGCGCGGGCAATGAGCTCTGCTTGGTTAAATCCTCTGCTTTTTTGGCGGTCGGCATGGAGCGGAATAGGGACTGCATAGATATTTGAATGATTTTGCAGGGTTAGCCGTTGACTGGTCGGCTGCTTGACTGGCTGTGTGACCGGCTGTTTGCCCGGCTGTTTGGCCTGCTGACTCAACCACTCTTGCGCTAGCGCGGTGCCCAGCGGAATGGCGACATCAGGGCGATCGCCATATTTCATCGCCAAGATAGCCCGTTTCAGGGAACCGCTGTAATGACCAAACGCAATGACCGGTAGATCATTAGAATTATTGGTTTGATGTGTTGTTGGATGCGTTGTTGAATGCGGCGCTACTGCTGCTGAGAGGTGACGGCGGGTTTGCGATTGATAGGTTGTCTGCTGATCTGGCTTGTTTAGCTTGTTTGGCGGGTAGATCTGACGCTGGCAGTCAACGCAAAAGGTTTGATGGGTTGGGCGATCGCACACCGGGCAGGATCGTGACAAAAATAAACCCAGTGCGTTTCTAATTTCTGCCCTGCCAATTAGTTTCAAAACTTGCCTACTTCAGGAACAACGGTTCTGATGCTGCCATCTGGATAAACTAAGCAGATAACATCTTGATCGTTATGGTTAGCTTGCCCTCGTGAAGAAGAAGAATCCGACTGATCGGCGCCGATATTGGAGCCTGCGCCAGACGATTGGGCCGTTTTACGTGAACGCATAATAATTACTGTATATAGTGACGAAATTCTAGAACTCTAACTCTATTGTTCTAGATCAACCCCAGTTGTTGCGAGCGTATAAGCAAGCAACTTTTTTAGTGCTGCTAGCTACATCTAAATAAATTATAAAAAGAATAGCGATAAACCTTATACATCAAAGCATCTAGATGTTTTTTAAACTCCTTTTCGACATCTTTGTCCAAAGTCTCTTCACATGATTTCTAAAGTTTGCTAATTGAATTTACTACAGCTTCATCTAAATCTTGAAAACTCAAGTGAATCCACAGAAACTCTAGAACTTCTCGTCGCGATTACGCACAAATGGTTCAGTCGCCTCGTACTATTAAGTTAGTGTAAATGACGCACTCCGGTGCAATAGCGGAGTGTAAATTTTGGTCATGACCTGTTTAATTGCAAAAAAAACTTATTCGGCAAACCCTTGGGTGTAGAACTTCGCAGCTACGTTTATCTTGACAACCTTCAGGCTCAGCATGCCGCATATATTGGCACTGTCTCTATTGGATTTTTGCCGCTACCGGGTGACGCCTCTCTGTGGATTGAGGTTTCGCCGGGCATTGAGATCAACCGCATAACTGATGTTGCCCTTAAGTCGGCCGTTGTGCGCCCTGGCGTGCAGATGGTAGAAAGACTCTACGGTGTGTTAGAAATTCATGGCAGTCAAGGGGAAGTTAAGGCGGCTGGCCGAGCGATTTTGGCATATCTGGGTTTGACACAGCGCGATTCGCTGAAGCCTGAGCTGATGTCTAGTCAGGTGATTCGCAATCTCGATCCGCACCATGTACAGTTGATTAACCGTACTCGCCGAGGGCAGATGATTTTGGCGGGTCAAACGCTATATGTTATGGAGTGTCAGCCTGCTGCCTATGCTGCCTTGGCGGCGAATGAAGCGGAAAAAGCTGCTTTCATTAATATCTTACAAATTTCTGCCATTGGTAGCTTTGGTCGCCTTTATTTGGGCGGTGCTGAGCGCGATATTTTAGCGGCGGCGCGGGCAGTAGAAGATCATATGTCGGCGCTTCCAGGACGCGTGGACGATGATAATGACTTAGATGAATAACTTTTTCACGGTTTTGTATGAGCAGCCCTCGCATTCATCCCCATACTATTGAAGAAGTTCGTGAGCGGGCCGACCTGGTTGATATTGTTTCTGAACAGGTTGTGCTTAAAAAGCAAGGGAAAGACTTCGTTGGTCTGTGCCCTTTTCACGATGATAAGTCGCCTAGCTTTAGTGTGAGTCCGAGTAAGCAGTTTTACTATTGCTTTAGCTGCGGAGCGGGGGGAAATGTCTTTAAATTTATGATGGAGCTGGGGCAACGCTCTTTTTCAGAGGTTGTTTTAGACTTAGCTAAGCGCTATCAGGTGCCTGTCACCACAATGGAGCCAGCGCAGCAGCAAGCGCTACAGCATAAGCTTACTTTGCGCGAGCAACTGTATGAAATTGTGGCTGTGGCGGCTAAGTTTTATGAGCATGCGCTGTTTCAACCCGATGGGCAAAAGGCGTTGGCCTACTTGCGGGACGCTCGCAAGCTGAGTGATGCCACGATTAAGCATTTTCTGTTGGGGTATGCGCCTGAAGGCTGGCAAACGCTTTATGGCTACCTCGTTGATCAAAAACGCTATCCAGTCAGTTTGGTAGAGCAGGCGGGACTGATTGTGCCGCGTAAGGAGGGAAGTGGCTATTACGACCGGTTTCGCGATCGCCTCATGGTGCCCATCCATGATGCTCAAAATCGTCTGATCGGCTTTGGCGGCAGAGCGCTCACCGATGCAGACAAGCCTAAATATTTGAATTCTCCTGAGACCGAGCTGTTTGATAAAGGCAAGACGCTGTACGGCTTAGACAAGGCTAAAGCTGCGATCGCCCAGCAAGACCGTGCCATTGTCGTTGAGGGCTACTTTGATGTGATTGCCCTCCACGCGGCGGGGATTACCTGCGCTGTGGCCTCCTTGGGGACTGCGCTCAATGCAGGGCAGGTAAAGCAGCTGCTGCGCTATACCGAGTCTAAGCAGATTATTTTTAATTTTGATGCCGATACAGCGGGCGTTAAAGCGGCTGAAAGAGGCATTGGTGAGGTCGCTGATATGGCCTATCGCGGCGATGTTCAGCTGCGCATCCTCAATATTCCTGACGGCAAAGACCCCGATGACTATCTGCGCGTTCACACCGCCGAGGAATATATTGCCTTGGCCGATCAGGCTCCGCTCTGGCTCGACTGGCAAATCAATAAGCTGGTGAGCGATCGCGACCTCAAGCAGGCCGACCAGTTTCAGCAGGCTTCTCAGGCCGTTGTCGGACTGCTCAGCGATATTGCCAACGCAGATACTCGCACGTACTACATTCGCCACTGTGCCGAACTGTTTAGTCAGGGCGATGGCCGTATTGTGCCGCTTTTGGCTGAAAACTTGCTCGCTCAAGTTCGCCGCAAACGACGTACCCCTGGCGATCAAAAAACACAGCCCACCAACGACGTTCAAGTCCTTAATCGCAGCTTTTTAGAAGAAGCAGAGGCCGCGCTGTTGCGCATCTACATTCACAGCCCTGAGCACCGACAAGCCATTGTCGAGGGCCTTGAAATTCGAGATTTGGGCTTTAATTTTTCTCATCATCGCTCTCTATGGCGCATGCTGTTGGCGCTGGCCGATGCAGAGCCTCATGATTTGCATGATTCGCATGATTCGCTAGGTGACTCGTCATCAGCGTCGTTTTTAAATAAGTCTTTAGATAACTTTTCAGGTCAGCCCTCAGGTCAGCCTTCAGGTCAGTCTGCGAATCTACTAGAAACCCTCAGAAACTTCGCAGCTGAATCGACTGGCCCGTTATCGATGGTTAATCATCTGCTCTATTTAGAGGAAAAGACTAAGCTAGATGTGCTCCGAGAGCCCCTAGTGATTCGAGCTGCGATCGCCTGCCTAGAAAAAAACATGTGCGAAAAGCGATATCGTCTTCTCCTCAACCTGTGGTCAAGCAGCGATTTTACTGACTCTCCCGACAAGCACGCTCAATATCAAAAGCAGATTGTTGCTGAGAAAAACCGGATTGCGCAGCTAGAGAAAGAGCGCAGCGTAGATTTTGCCGACCTCGCTAGCGTGCCTTGGGTGCAGTAAGCGCCCTATAGCGGGAAAACTAGAGGCAAGATGCTGAGTATTGAGCCGGCTTATTTTTCATGGCAGCCTCCCCTCCACCTGATTTCTCCCCTCCACCCGATTTCTCTCCATCCGATTCCTCCCCTCTTTTGCCCGCCCAAGAACTCGGTGCATTGGGTGAGCAGCTAGTTGCTCAGTGGCTGATTCAAAAAAACTGCAAAATAGTCCAGCGGCAGTGGCACTCTCGCTTTGGGGAAATCGATTTAATTGTCCGAGGGTGGAGCGGCCAAGGCGCACTGCGCTGTGAAATGTTGGCCTTCGTTGAAGTGAAAACTCGCAGTCAAGGCAACTGGGATGCCGACGGCCTGCTAGCGGTCACTCGTTCAAAACAAAACAAGCTACGAACGACGGCACGCTACTTTTTGGTCAGGCATCCTCACTTATCACAGTTGCCCTGTCGGTTTGATATTGCACTCGTTCGCTGTGAAAATTCCCGACCTCTCAACCAACTGAGTCTGCAACTGCCCAACTGTCAAAAATATCTGAGCCTACAAACGTACCTTCGTAATGCCTTTTGAAGTTCTAAAATCCAGAAGCGTAAGAACATGAGCTTTATGCTTTTTAGGCAAGTGTCTCAGGGCAATAGCCGAGCCCGGTTACAAACTGCTGACGAAACTCTTCAATCTCTCGCCGGTCGGGCTTGCCATGAGACACCACCGCGACCTGATATCGCCGCATCACATCCACCGCAGACTGTCCCATCTCTAGACCCCAAAGCGCCATCCGGACTCGAATGCCGGGTTCGTGAGCAGTGCCAATTTCATTCAAGAATGCCGAGAAATTGTGCTGTGCTCGAATGCTGACGCTGTCATGGAGTTTTACCTTAACTATCCAACCATTGATTTGATGAATGACTGTGATAAATTCAAGCGGTAACTGTGTCACCCCCAGCAAGCGTTCAACTACGCGTAGGGTCAGGCTTGCATTCGTCAGATAATAGATATATTCCATCGCCTAGAGTAATGGGAGTGCTACAGTCTAATAGTTTTGTTTATTGCTCAGTGGATCATAAAACGCTCAATTCTATTATGGCGCAGTGTTCACCAACTAGCCGTGATCGGCAGCTTTCCGCCTACAACTACCATTTGCCTGCTGCGTTAATCGCTCAAAATCCGGTTACGCCGCGAGATAGTTCCAGACTGCTAGTGGTTAAAGAAGCTGTGGCCGAAAAAGCTGTGGCCGAAAAAGCGGTGGCCGAAAAAGCCGTGGCCGAAAAAGCCCAAAATTATCAACATCGTCACTTCCGCGATTTAGCTGAGCTACTGCTGCCAGGTGACCTGTTAGTTCTCAATAATACGCGAGTGATTCCCGCGAGACTGTTTGGTAGGAAACAAATTGATACTTTCCGTTCAAATACTTCACCGGCTGACGATTTACTTAATGAGACTCGGTCTGGGGCTCAGTCTACGTATTCTGTGGGTAGCGCTGTCGTTGAAGTTTTACTCATAGAGCCTATAGATGCTGACCGTTGGCTAGCCTTGGTAAAACCTGGGCGGCGGTTACAGCCGGGTGCCACGATTGTGTTTGGTGAGCCGGAAAGTCCGATGATGCATGCCCTAGTGGAGTCGCGAGATGAATCGACCAATGGCCGCGTTTTGAGGCTGATTCCACAGGGCGATCGCACCATTGAAGAAATCATCTATCAGCTCGGCCAGATTCCGCTGCCGCCCTACATCACACAGTCCAACTCGCTGCCGGAGCAATATCAAACGATTTATGCCCGCAAACAGAGCCAGCGCACAGGCACAAGCCTAGGTGAAAAATCAGCCGAAAACCCGTCAACAGCATCACTTGTTGGCAGTGTAGCGGCCCCTACTGCCGGGCTGCATTTTACCGATCGTCTATTGACTGAGCTTGCAGAAAAAAACATTCAAACTGCTGAAGTTACACTGCATGTAGGTATCGGCACCTTTCGCCCTGTAGAAGTGAGCGATATTGAAACGCATCAAATGCATCAGGAACGCATTGAAGTGCCCGCAGCCACTGTTGAAAAAATTCAGCAGACCAAGGCCAATGGCGGCAGAGTCATTGCGGTTGGCACAACCTCCACTCGGGCACTAGAAGGCGCAGCAGCCATTAGTGGCAAACTTCAACCTTACAATGGCAAAACTGAACTATTTATTTATCCCGGCTACCAATGGCGGGTCATTGATGGGCTCATTACCAACTTCCACTTACCTGGATCTAGCCTGATGATGATGGTGAGCGCGTTGATTGGGCGGGAGCGGCTGCTAGCCCTTTACGAAGTCGCTATCCAAAGCGAATATCGTTTTTACTCATTTGGGGATGCCATGTTGATTCTGCCGGAGGCAACTTTAAACCGCCAAACGACAGCCCAATGATATTTCTTCGATATTTCTTCGATATTTCTTCTTTTTGGCCAGTATGGGCTAGCCGACTTAGCTAGTGCGATCGCTACATCGCTCGTTCAGCTGCACACATATTGATATTCCTAGCATAGGCAGTGATCAACGCACACCTTGAAAATTTTTAGAGCGATCAAAAATCACCCAAAAATCGTTGGCAAAAATCGTTAAAGTAAAGGAACGTTAACTTTCTTAAGCGGGCCTGATTGCTATGCGCGTAATTTTAATGACCGGAAAAGGTGGGGTGGGCAAAACCTCAGTTGCAGCTGCAACCGGCTTACGCTGTGCAGAAGTCGGCCACAAAACGCTCGTACTCAGCACCGATCCGGCTCATTCGCTCGCTGATAGCTTTGACACCGAACTCAGCCATGACCCCAAAGAAATTAAGCCCAACCTATGGGGCGCAGAACTCGACGCCCTGCGTGAGTTAGAAGGCAATTGGGGCGCTGTAAAACGCTACATCACCCAAGTATTACAGGCCCGAGGCCTCGAAGGGATCGAAGCTGAAGAGCTAGCCATTTTACCCGGCATGGACGAAATCTTTAGCCTAGTGCGTATGAAACGCCACTATGATGAAGCCGAATTCGATGTCCTCATTATTGACTCTGCTCCGACGGGAACTGCGCTGCGACTGCTCAGCCTCCCTGAAGTTGCAGGCTGGTACATGCGTAAGCTCTACAAACCTTTTCAGGCTGTTTCTACGGCTCTGCGGCCTTTAGTTGAGCCGTTCTTTCGCCCTGTAGCAGGCTTCTCTTTACCTACCAAAGAGGTCATGGACGCGCCCTACGAGTTTTATGAGCAGCTAGAAGCGCTTGAGAAAATCCTCTCTGATCCCACCATTACCTCTGTCAGACTGGTTACCAACCCTGAAAAAATGGTGATTAAAGAGTCGTTACGTGCCCATGCTTATCTCAGTTTGTATAACGTTGGCACTGACATGGTTGTCGCCAATCGCATTATCCCCGACACCGTCAGCGATCCCTTTTTTCAGCGCTGGAAAGATCAGCAAACCCAGTACAAAAAAGAAATCCATGAGAACTTCCATCCTTTGCCCGTGAGAGAAATTCCGCTGTATTCGGAGGAAATGTGCGGTCTAGAAGCGCTAGAGCGACTCAAAGAAACGCTATATGGAGACGAAGATGCGGCGCAGGTGTACTACAAAGAAACCACGTTGCGAGTAGTGCAAGAGGAAAATAACTACAGTTTAGAACTGTACTTACCCGGCATTCCAAAAGATCAGGTAGAGCTGAGCAAAACCGCTGATGAGCTAAATATTAGAATTGGCAACCATCGCCGCAATTTAGTATTGCCTCAAGCGCTAGCGGCTCTTCAGCCCTCCGGTGCCAAAATGGAAGATGACTATCTCAAAATTCGCTTCTCTGCAACTAATGCATAGGGATGTATAGGGTGTATGTCGTTCAATCATGGCAGTCGCACCAGAACCAATTTCTCAGGTGCAGCTGATTGCAAACAGCAGTTCAAATAGTCGTTAGTTCAAATAGTCGTTATTGACGGCAGGCCCGAGCTAGCGCTGACTCTGTTCAACTTGTGCTTTCATCATTGCTATATCAGCGGCAGGTTTGCGGCAGAGCAGTCCTTCACAGACCATACCAACCGTTCCTTCAGGCAGCGTTGGCTCTAGTTTGATGACTGCTGTTTGCAACGGCCAGGCTTGTAATTGAGGCATTTGCTCGGCAGTGGTTCGAATGAGCGTGGGATGGATGAACCAGTCTAGAGCATTGAGCAAGCTAGGGCAGGCTCGGGGTGCTTTTTGTAGCATGGTGCTAAAGGATTTTAGGGCTGCTTCGGCATGGCTGAGATAGTCCAAATTTTCGGTAAGAAGAAATAGGCGAATTAAATTGGCGATCGCAATGCCATTGGCCGAAGGCACCGCACTGTCTTGATAGGCCCGCTCCTGCACAATGAGATCGCTGCTCGCATTAAAATATCCCCCTTGCTCACTGCCCAGGGTTCGATCAAACTGAGCTTGAAGCGCGATCGCACTCGCCAGCCAATTTGCCTCTTGTTCTCTGTAGTCATCGAACTTCAGGCATGATTGCTGAATATCTAACAACGCTTGGATGAACAGAGCATAGTCTTCCGACTGCGCTAAAACGGCAACCTGCCCGTCATAGTTGAGTCGATAAAAAGCATCGCCGACTTGCTGCCGCTGTTGAATAAACTCAGCGGCTTCTATCGCCAGCGCCAAATAGTCGGCTCTGTCAAACACCTTGGCGGCTTTAGCCAGTCCCGAAATCATTAGCGCGTTCCAGGCCACAATCATTTTTGTATCGGTCACTGGAGGAATTCGTCCGGGCCAGTTATTTTCCTTGGCCGCCTGCGCATCGACCGCCGGTGCAAATATGATGGTTTCTGCCGGTAGTGTGCCATACCGATGCTTAAAGAGCTTTTGTAAGGCCGTCTCTACCGTTTCGTTTAGCGGCCCACTGCCTTGGCGTTGCAAGACATTGCGCCCTTCAAAGTTGCCTGACTCGCTCACCGTAAACGCTTTCATGAGTTCAGCGAGTTCTGCTTGGTTAAGCAATGCTTCGATTTCAGACATTGACCAAACGTAAAAGTCGCCTTCTTCAGGCTCAGCTGCATCGGCCTGAGCAAAGTTATCAGCATCCTGCGCAGCATAGAAAAAGCCTTGAGGCGATTTCATTTCACGCTTTAGCCAGCTCACCGTGGCGTCTACTGCGCGAGCAATGGCCTCGGCCTTTTCTCCACTTTGCCAAACCTCGGCCAAGAAACCCACAATCAGTCCGTTGTCGTACAGCATCTTTTCAAAATGCGGCACTGTCCAAGTGGGGTCTACGGTGTAGCGATGAAACCCGCCTGCTACATGGTCAAAAATACCGCCCGTGACCAGATTCAGCGCCCTTTGACGGGCAAGGTGTGTGCCGTCAATAAGAGGCTCGTCTGAATTGGTCGCTGAAGATATCAGGCGATCGCCTTGCAGCACCAGTTGGGCGTAAGGAATCATCGGAAACCGATTGCCCACATCAAAAGGCATGAGCGATCGCCCACAGGCATGAATGCCCCTGCGCAAAACTGCATCATCCAACTCTCCTGCTGCAAGCTGCGCCGACTGCCTGAGCCCACCTAAAATTTGTGACTTTACCGAAGCGACCTTCTCAGTGTCAGTGTCATACAGGTTCCGCAGTGCTTGCAGCACCTGCAAGAAGCCCGGACGCCCATACCGAGGTTCTACCGGAAAGTAGGTGCCGCCGTAAAAAGGAACCTGATCGTCTGGGGTTAAAAAAATGTTGAGCGGCCAGCCGCCCTGCCCCGCAATCATCTGCAAGGCCTGCATATAAATGCTGTCGATATCGGGGCGCTCTTCGCGGTCTACCTTAATCGGCAAAAAGTTGGCATTGAGATAGGCTGCGATCGCCGCATCCGAAAAGGCCTCTCCTTCCATGACCGTACACCAGTGACAGCTCGAATAACCAATCGAGAGAAAGATTGGTTTATTCTCACGCGCTGCTGTTGCCAACGCCTCGTCGCACCAGGGCCACCAGTCAACCGGATTCTCAGCATGCTTTCTCAAATACAAACTGCTGCTGTGAGTCAACCGATTTGTCATAAGCCATCGAAATCCATTTAGAATTTCATCATATCTAATGCCACAGCTCCCTATCCAACCAGCATGTTTGATCAGGTTGTATGGTATTTATTTGATGAAGAACCCATCATAATTTATTTGTTGAGGCGAGTACTCCTGTGACCCAATCTCCCTTAGAGCCCCCTAATGAGAATAATCCTTCGACCAGTGCTGCTGACACCCCCCGGCGTGAAGATGAGCGCGTCGTTGGTCAAACCACTGGCCCGAGCCGACCGCTCACCTTTGATGAAGTGGTGGCGCTGTTTGTCGCTTTTCTCTCTTTGGGTAGCGTTTTGCTATGGGGACTCACACGCGGTGGAATCGACTTGTTTAGCGAGTCACTCGCAAGTGCTGACAATTCTATCGTGAGTTCTGACGAAGATGGCGGCGCACCTTTTGCCTTTCCTTTAGGATCAAACAACGAAGCGACAGCAGGTGACGTCGATCAAGAAAATGCCCGCGCCTTGGCCGATGGTAATGATGGGGCCGGGGCTGTAGCCGGAAGAGACGGCTTGCCAGCGCGTCTGCCGCGTGAGCGTCGCAGCAACAATGTTTGGGGGGACGTGAAAGCGGGTATGGCTGGTGCTGCTGCGGGTATCACAGGTGTGGTTGTTACGCCCGAAGAAACCCCTGCTGTCCCAACGCCAGACCCACTGCCGCCAGTCGCCGCTGATTTTGCTGCTGCGCCGCTCTCGGCTGCTGCAACAGCACCTCCCAAAGAGGCAATACAGTTTGCCGATGTTCCTAACAACTATTGGGCAAAGCCATATATTGATGCGCTAAGCAGTCGAGAACTCATCTCTGGCTTCCAAGATGGCGACTTTAAACCCGAACAGCCGGTAACACGGGCGCAAATTGCCAATATTGTGTCGAGAACGTTTGAGCTGACTGCTGACAAAGAAAATCTAGAATTTGCTGATGTGACAGGCGACTATTGGGCCAAAGAATCGATTGGTGAAGTAGTAAGAGGTGGCTTTATGACCGGTTTTCCCAACGATACCTTTGCCCCCAACGATCCGGTGACTAGGGCGCAAGCGCTCACTACCCTAGTGACCGGACTAGGCATAGAGCCACCGACCAATATTCAAGCCTCGCTTGATCGCTATGCGGATGCCAATACGATTCCCAATTGGGCCAATGAAAAAATGGCCGCTGCAACAGTTGGAGGATTGGTTGTGAACTATCCTGAGCTACCGCAGCTCAATCCGACTCAGCCAACGACTCGCGCTGAGCTAGCGGCTTTTCTCTATCAGGCATTGGCCAAACAAGGTGTGGTTGAGCCGATTGAGTCTGAGTACTTGGTCAAGCCCTAGAGCTCGGCGGTTTTGGTTCCGCGGCGAGCTTCTATCCACCAAGCGATCGCCACAAATCCAATCACCAACACCAGTGCAATGCCCGTAAACTGGGTAATCCACTTGATAATGGTGGGCAGCGGTACCAGCTGCCCCAAAAAGTAGGTCAGGCTAACCATGACAGAGGCCCAAGTGGCCGCACCGATGGCATTGCACAGCAAAAATTTGCCGTAGGGCATTTTAGTGATGCCTGCTAGTGGCCCTGCAAATACTCGCAGCAGCGTGACAAACCGACCGAGCAAAACGGCTTTGTCGGCGTTTTTGCTGAAGCGATCGCGGAGTCCAACCAGCGCTGTCTCAGGCACGTTAAGAATTTTGCCAACGCGCACTAATAGCGGCCAACCGCCATAGTAGCCTAGCCAGTAGCCACCGCTATCGCCCAAAATAGCGCCCGCCGTTGCAGCACCTAAAACGTACCAGACGTTCAGCTCATCACTGCCCGCTAAAAAACCACCGACGAGAGTGACGGTTTCTCCGGGAATAGGGATGCCCATATTCTCTAGTAAAACACCTAAGAATATGGCCCAGTAGCCATACTCACGCGCAATATCCTGCACGATCTCGATAGAAATGATTTCGCCCATGCTATAAGTGCTTGCTCCAGTACACTAATTGCCCAATCGGATTGCCTATCAAAGCAGTTATCAAAGCAGCTAGTGTTGAAAATTGTTAACTTTCTATATACTCACTTATCTTGGCGCAATATTCCATCGTGTGTCAATTCGATATTTACGGATACCCTCTTAGCGCACCAAAAAGTAACCATACCTTGCCACGCTTCACTTCTCCTTTTAATAGGCGCTGTGACAGTTACGGTTCTTTAGTTTTTACTTTATTTTAAGAGCCGAGCGAAAAAATGAATGTGTTTTAGGCGATCATCTAGATTTTATGGCTGCTCCTTTTATCTGGTCTATGGTTTGTGGGTTTTGGCAAAGCTGGCCATAGAATTTGTTCCTAACATTTCACTGGGAAAAGTGGGGAGATCTAAATGGTCGCTGCCACGACGGCTGCGCACGGCTAGGCGATAGCTGGTGCTTTGTAGCTCAGCCTGTAGCTGGCGGTTTTCCTGCTGAATTTTGGCGACGCGATCTTTAACCGCGCTCATGCGCTCTGCAAACTTTTCCTTATAAACTCTGGGTAGTTCTTGCACGACCTGCTCTAGCATCCTTGTTCGGTCGGTCAGTTCTTGTGTCGTCTGACGCAGCTGGTAGGTTTCTTCGCTTTGGGTTTCAATCTGTTCTTGGTAAAAAGCAACCTGCTGTTCCTGTTTTCGCAGCTGCTCGCGTAGCGACTGCATTTCTTGCTGATGCTGTGCCGATAGTTCGGGGGCCGGCATAAAATCCTGATTGCCCTTCACTAGTCGGAAAAGTTCTTGGGAGAGCTGTTGCACTAGCTGGTCGCGCATCGCGAGTTCTTCGCGTAGGCGGGCTATTTCTGACTGAGTATTTACACCTGCCTGGGTCACTTGCGCACCTGTCTCCTAGCGATGGTCTTTTCGTGATACGAGATTCACCCTTAGAATCTATACCACTGATGTTCTAGGTCTCGAAACCTAGTGAAGACTGAGATGCCATGTGATAAAGAATACCGGTGTGTGAGGCTGTAAGCGCACAGGCACATCGGCTAGGCTAGGAATAGCCCTAGCCAATAGCCAAAAAAGGCAGACACTACCGCTTGCGGTAATGTCTGCCTAAGATAACTTTACTAATTTAAGATTTTTCTGATTTAGGAAAATCTTGTGATAGTTGCGCTTAATAATTGCGCTAGCTGCCTAAGGGCGCTGAAAATTCCACTTTTTGAGGTTCGCGATCTTCGCTGCCTTCGGCGGGCTCTTCAAATCGAATGGTGAGATAGCGAATCACTTCTTCGCTCAGGCGCATGGCGCGCTCCATAGGGGCGATCGCAGTGCCGGGCGCAGCGTAGTTCATTTGAATATAAATGCCTTCGCGGTAGCGATTGATTTCATAGGCGAGACGGCGCTTGCCTCGGTGCTGGGTTTCCATATCCTCAGCGCCGCTTTCGGTCAGCATATCCTGATAGCGGCTAATCGCCTGATCGACGGCTTCGTCGCCTAGATCGGGCCGTAGAATGTACATGGTTTCGTAAAGCGTGTTCATAGCTATAAAATGAGATCCTTATGGTCGTAGGGCCTTTAGCCTGGCTTACAATGCTTTTTAAGGCTTTTTAAGATCTGCTTACAAGAAGTTTTTGAAATAGCTTCTTCGCAGGCTTCCTTAGCAGGCTTAATTTAAGCTTTTAACAGGGGCGAACCCGTTTGGTGTTAGCGCGGATAAAAGCAAGGGTCTACAATCATACCAATAACTGACGCATAACTGGTCAAGTTGTCACTAGAAAAACAGCCGCAAACCTATGGCGCATCGCTACGTTAGAGTTCAATCGTCATCGGGTCAGCTGCACTACGGCTTGTTACAGGCTGACCGCACTGTGCAACTGCTAGACGCACCGCCGTGGCGCAATGGCCAGTTAACTTCGCTAGAGCTTGCTTTTGAAGACTATCGACTGCTCGCGCCCTGTGCGCCTTCTAAGGTGATTGCAGTGGGCCGAAACTATGCCAAACATGCAGCTGAATTAGGCAACGACCTCCCAAAGCAGCCATTGCTTTTTATGAAACCGCCGACAGCGGTAACGGCTGCAGATGCACCGATTTTCTATCCACCTCAGTCGGAGCGGGTGGACTATGAGGGCGAGCTGGCTGTTGTGATTGGCGATCGCGCGACCGACTGTGAAATTGAAGAGGCGCGTAGCAAAATATGGGGCTATACCATTGCTAACGATGTCACTGCTCGCGACCTACAGCGGCAGGAAAGTCAGTGGACTCGGGCAAAAGGGTTCGATTCGTTTTGTCCGCTAGGGCCTTGGATTGTCAGAGAAATTCCCGCTGGCGCGCAGCTACAGACCTTTCTTAATTCAGCTGCTGAGCCTGTTCAGTCGGCTTCTATCGCCGATATGATTTTTTCGCCTGAGTTTTTGGTTGCTTACATTAGTCAGGCAATCACACTGCTGCCAGGCGATGTTATTTTGACTGGTACGCCTGAAGGCGTGGGGGCCGTTAAATTAGGCGATCGCATTCGCATTGCCATTGAAGGCATCGGCAGCTTAGAGAACGTCGTACATCCCAAAATAAAAGCGCCAGCCTCAAAAGAGCTAGCGCTGCAATGATATGAAATTTCCAGAATGTAGTCTCTAGAGTGTAGTCTCTAGAGTGTAGTCTCTAGTCCTTAAAGCTTCTGATCAAGCACCTGCCCAATCTGCCTAATTTTCCCAGTCTCCCTACTCTTCGTAATTGGCTAGTAGGGGTTAATAGGGCATCTGCATATTCACCGCATCAGAGATAGTGGGAATCTCAGCGTATCTACCCAGCACCGATTGCGCCACAGAATAAATCACAATCGCCATGCCGCCTAAAAACATAACGTTAGAGAGCGTTTCGCCAATCAAATTATCGCCCGTCAGCTGAAGCAAGCCCAATACCAGCAGCGTGATAGAAATTACGAAGCTGACTAAAATTGCCTGCAACACGTTGAAGCGAATGAATCGGCTGATCTTTTCGTTTCTAATGACAAAGAGAAACAACAGGATGAAAACGCCTAGCCCCCAAATGCTATTTTCGATTGCAATGAGGGGCTCTAACGGCAGCAGAATGAGGCGAATAATATTGAGTAGCGGCGGAGCTTGACTAGCCAAAAATCTAAAAAAGTAAGACCCTGCATCCAACGCAGAAGCTAGGGGCATGACATATGCTAGCGCCGAAAAAGCTCTGTCGAGTGGGGAAGCAGAAGCGTTCATAACAAACTCCTATGTTTTGGCTATGTTTTAGATACTTTTGTAGGCCATCAAGAACAGCCGCAAAATGTCTTTAGCATAGCGTATTCACTCTAGTTGGTAGGGATTTTGCTGGTTAGAGATTCTGCTGGGTTAGAAGTTTGTAAAACCAAACACTCTAAGCAAATCAGGTAGCACTATCAGATAGCTCCGCTACCCGAAAGCCCATTGCACATTCGTATTGGGCGGGTGCTTGGCCCAAAGGCTTAGCTACTAGGCGGCCACATCTTAGCTGCCCATTGTGCCAGCGGGGTAAGCCACTTTGACTTGCCATGGGGCAGCTCTGGCAAACCTTAGCCGGTTGCAAAAGCTGGTTTTCGGTAAGAATAACTAACATACGTTTGCCGCTCCACTCACTATGCCACCTGAGAATACCCCTGAGAATATCTGAGTGCCCTGATATGGATGCCTCTATCTTAAAGCAGTGGTCTGAGGAAAATGTATGAGGTTTTACACAAGCGATAAAACGGCAAAGATTCTTTTTATTTCTACAGGAGACCTTGATACAAGCAATCTGAAAAGCCAAGATCCCCTGTAATTTAAGTTGCCGAGTTATCTGCGGTTTTGACTGGACGGCGTTTCTACTTCTCTGACCTGTGTGTTGTTTGACTGCCCGCTAGACTGGTGTGCGCGCGGCTGCCGGATGAGCCTAGGTTTGGGCTTAGGCTTATCCTCTACATATTCTTCTGTTCGCAGGTGAGCCGGACGGGCTTTGTCATAGGCCATTTGTAAGGCAGCAGCGGCAATCGTGCGAATGTCAAATTCTTCACTGAGCTGAGACACAATGGGTAAGAACGAGGCCAGACGCTCGCTAGTGACGGCTTCTCGAACCTGTGACTGAAGTTTTTCTAGATTACGAGCCGCAATTTCAGCCTGAGTGGGCACCTTGGCATATTCTACTTTTTTGCCAAAGCGCTTTTCTACTCTAGAGAGTTTGTACTTTTCTAAGGTCGTTACAATTGAAATGGCGCGGCCTTCTTTGCCGGCTCGGCCAGTGCGACCGATGCGATGAACGTAGCTGTCTAGGTTGTCGGGCAATTCGTAGTTAATCACATGGCTCAGATCGTCTACATGAATGCCACGAGCGGCAATGTCGGTGGCTACAACCCAGCGCACCTGTCTTTGTTTGAACCTTTGCAGCAGTCTTTCACGCTGAGACTGGGTGAGGTCACCATGGTATTCATCGGCGCTGTGCCCAGCGGCCTGAAGCTGTTTGGTGAGTTCAGCAGCCGTGCGGCGAGTCCGCACAAAAATAATTGCCGATTCAGGATCTTCTATTTCTAAGATGGGCATCAGCGCTCTGGGCTTGCTCCAGCCAGTAGGCACAACATATCCAATCTGCTTGATCCGAGCAGCAGAGGTTTTTTGAGGCTCTACACTCACAGTAACGGGAGATTTGAGAAACCGAGTTGCCAGCTTTTGAATGGCCGGGTCCATGGTGGCCGAGAAAAAAGCAGTTTGGCGCTCGTCAGGCGTGTAGGACAGAATTTTTTCGACATCTTGAATAAAGCCCATGTTGAGCATTTCATCGGCTTCATCTAGCACCATCATGCTGAGCTGATCGAGCATCAGTCCGCCCCGATCAATTAGGTCAATGATGCGACCGGGTGTACCCACTACAATTTGAGAGCCTCGCTTAAGGCGGCTGAGTTGCTGGCCGATAGATTGCCCGCCGTAAACCGAGGTGACATAGAGCCTGTGGTCGGTGTTGAAGCTTTCCATTGCCTGACTCACTTGCATGGCCAGTTCACGAGTCGGCGTGATTACTAGTGCCTGCACATAGCGATGAGCAGCATTGATCTGCTCTAGTATGGGCAGTGAAAAAGCCGCCGTTTTGCCTGTTCCTGTTTGCGCTAGTCCCACGACATCGTGCCCCGAGAGCAGCTGCGGAATGGCCCGAGCTTGAATGGCCGTAGGCTCGGTGAAGCCCAATGCACTGAGGTGGTCGACACGAGCAGAAGAAAGTCCTAGATCAGCAAATGAAGAGGTCATTACGTTCCTATATGCGAGAGTTAAGCAAGTGTTTTTGTTACGACGGCGGGTACTGCAGCGGGTACTGCAATCGATCCGAATAGGTCATAGGCATCGGCAGCTTCGATGAGTACAGGGATGAGCTGGCCGAGCGGGGCTTGACCTTTGACATACACCAGTCCATCGACATCGGGGGCAAAGCGATCGCTGCGGCCAATCAGTTCGCCAGTAGATGGATTTTCTTGCTCAATCAGGACATCTACGACCTTGCCGATTTGGGTTTGGTTGCGCCGGAAGGAAATTTCTTGCTGGGTGAGCATAATCGCTTCGCGGCGAGCTTCTTTAACGGACTGCTCAATTTGATTGGGCAAATCGTAGGCTGCGGTGCCTTCTTCGGGGGAGAAGGTGAAAACGCCGACATGGTCAAACTCATGCTTTTGGACGAAGGCTTGTAGATGCTCGAAATGTTCTTCAGTTTCGCCTGGGAAGCCCACGATGAAGGTGGTTCTGAGGACGGCGTCGGGGAGGGCAGCTTTGAGGTTGTGAATGATTTCATCGTTGACCTGACCCTGCCAGGGCCGGTTCATTGCCCTAAGGACGGCGGGATGCGAGTGCTGTAAGGGCAGATCTAAGTAAGGTAGGGCATTGGGTGTGTCTTGAATGGCCTGGATGACGGCGGGTGTGAGCCCGGTAGGGTAGGCATAGTGCATTCGTACCCAGGGCACATCAACGTCGCCGAGGGCTCGAATGAGCTCAGCTAGCTGGGGTTTGCCATAGAGATCTACGCCGTAGTTGGTGGTGATTTGAGAGATGAGAACCAGCTCTTGAACGCCTTGGGCTGCAAGCTGGTGTGCTTCGGTGACAATGGATTCGATAGGGCGCGATCGCTGTTTGCCGCGCAGGTGCGGAATAATGCAGAAAGCGCATTTGTAGTCGCAGCCTTCGGCTACCCGAACATAGGCTACCCCTTCAGAGGTGGTGCGATACCGAGGCACTGTTTCATCAGCAATGTAGGTAGGCTCTGCCGAAACGACTTTAACCCGCTCTCCGGTTTCAGCTCGCTCAATCACATCGACAATTTTGCCGTAGTCGCCAGTCCCTACTAAGGCGACGGCCTCGGGAATTTCTGCTAGCAGTTCGTCTTGAAAGTGCTGTGCTAGACAGCCCGTGATGACAATTTTTTTGTTTGCTTCGGCCAGTTCTACCAGGGTGCGGACTGATTCTTCTCGGGCGGATTGAATAAAGCTACAGGTGTTGACAATGACATAGTCGGCATTTTCTTCGCTAGCGCCTATGCCGTAGCCCGCTTGCGCCAGTAGGCCAAGCATATGTTCACTATCTACTCGATTTTTTTCACAGCCTAGGTGCGACAGTGCGATGGTGGGCTTTTGTCCCATGAAATACTCTCAGGGTAAAATGCTCAGGGCCGCTACTATTAGGTAAGCTGCCTTCAGCAAAATGAACATAGGAGTAAATCTGGGTTAAAACAAGCCAATCTCCTATCTATACAAATCATAACATAACTACATAGTTGGGGGAGAGTGAAGATTAAGCACCTAGCTTTTTAGAATCTCCTGTGGTTTGAGCTTTAGCTGCTAATTTTATATGAGACGATATCACGAGTCCGAGATCAGAACCCCCCGTGGACTTAATTCAGATTTTCAAAACAGCTAATCCGATGATTGGCGTAGTTCATTTGCTGCCCCTCCCGACATCTCCGAGATGGCAGGGAGACTTGCGGGCGGTAATTGCCCGCGCTGAGCAGGAGGCGACGGCCCTAGCCGCCGGTGGTGCTCATGGCATCATAATCGAAAATTTTTTTGATGCGCCGTTTCCTAAATCCTGTGTAGACCCGGCGGTGGTGAGCGCAATGACGCTGGTGGTAGAGCGCCTGAAGCAGCTAGTGACGCTGCCGATAGGCATTAATGTGTTGCGTAACGATGCTCGTAGCGCCCTGGCGATCGCCGCCTGTACGAGTGTGAGCTTTGTGCGGGTGAATGTGCTCACCGGCGTAATGGCCACAGACCAAGGCCTGATTGAGGGCGAGGCGCATGCCATATTGCGCTACCGCCGAGAGCTAGGGGCGGATGTCAAAATTTTGGCTGATGTGCTGGTGAAGCATGCGACGCCGCTGGGTGAGCCTCACTTATTTGCAGCGGTAGAAGACACGATTCAGCGTGGCCTGGCCGACGGCGTGATTTTGTCGGGCTGGGCGACGGGTAGGCCGCCCAGCTTGGAAGACTTGCAGCTGGCTAAAGCGGCGGCTGGCGATACGCCAGTGTTTATTGGTAGCGGAGCGAGCGTGGATAATGTTGCCGAGTTAATTCGCTCAGTAGATGGTGTGATTGTGTCAAGCTCACTGAAGCGTAAGGGCCAAATTGAGCAGCCAATTGACCCGATTCGAGTGCGTGATTTAGTTATGACGATGCAGCAGGCGCTGCTTACCCCCGATGTGAAACCTATCTTAGGGACTCATCCTATGGTTGTCGGCTAGTGGCTGACAGTTTGTGCTGGATGAGGAACTGACAGGATTTTGATCACTCACGGGTATTTTTGATCTAGGATTTCAGTGCCATTCTAATCAACTGTTGTAATCAATTGTAATCAACTGTTTAGTTAACCCTCTCAATAACCCCCTCAATAACCCCTCAATCAACTATGAGACGTCGTCGCCAGGAAACGCTTTGGATTCATCGCTGGTCGCGCCCGATAATTGGCGCGATCGCGGCTGTCGGAGCCGCCGGTACGGGCTATTTGACTGCGACTAAGCTGATGCAAACAACAGCTGCCTGTGGCACTGGCTGTGATAAGGTGCTCAACAGCAAATGGGCTGAGATATTTGGTCAACCCCTGACGCTGTTTGGCTGTTTGGCCTATCTTTCTATGCTGGTGTTGGCGGTTGCGCCGCTGCTGGTGAATGCTGAAAGTAATAAAGACTTACGGGTCAAGCTAGAAGGCTGGACCTGGCCGCTGCTGTTTGTCGGTTCTACCGGCATGATGATTTTCAGTGGCTTTTTAATGTTTGTGCTGATCACTGATCTTAAAGAGGTGTGTCCTTACTGCATCGCCTCGGCACTGATGTCTACCGCAATGTTTGTGTTGACTGTGATAGGTCGGCGCTGGGATGACCGGGGGCAGCTGCTTTTTAGCGGAGCGATTATCGCGATGGTTGCCCTAGTGAGTACCTTTGGCGTGTATGCCGCCGATGGTACATTAGGCGCTGGAAATACTGCTGTGGAAGTTCCCGGCGGTGGCCCGGCGGTGACGACTGCCTCTAGTGAAGCGGAGATTGGGCTAGCCAAGCATCTTGCCGAGATTGATGCCAAGATGTATGGCGCTTATTGGTGCCCGCACTGTCATGATCAAAAGCAGCTGTTTGGCCAAGAAGCGGTTGCAGAGATGCCTTATATAGAATGTGCGCCAGACGGTCTAAAATCTCAAACGGCGCTGTGTCAGGCTGTTCCTGAGCTGACCGGTTTCCCCACCTGGGAAGTCAATGGTGAGTTTTTGGCGGGAACACAAAGCTTAGAAACGCTGGCGCTGGCTTCTGGATATGAAGGGCCGTCTAACTTCGTTAATGAGGCGGGGCCTGCTGGAGGGGCTTCTGGGAGTCCTTAGACCTCAAGCCTTAGCGTTCCAGTTTTAGTGAGTTTTAGTTATTGCTTTTCTAAAGCAATAAAAGGCCCGCTTCCTAGGATGATCGCCAGATCATGACTAGGGGCGGGCTTTTGATTACTTTTCATTGGGTTGGTTTTTGCTGAGAACAAGCCGGGTGCCTTTATTTTTGCCAGTGTGATTTTAGGTCGAGCTTTTCGGCGAGTGCTGTTTTGATTTGGCTCATGATCGATTCTTCGTCTAGATCACTAAGGATGCTGGCGGCGACGGCTTTAGGGCTGTTGCTACCCCAGGTCGCGCCGTTGGCGAGGTAGGTTTTGGCGATTTGGGCGATCGCATAGGTTGAAACGCCCGACACGGCTGCCTGGGTCAGCGCCACTGATACATAAGGGGTGGCTGTGAGCCCACCAGTTGGAATGGCCGCCGCTGCTAGGGCGCTTTTGAGACCGCTTAAGCCAAAGCTAACGACGAGTTCACTTAGGGTCAGGCCACCCATCGCCAGTGCAATCTCTTTGAGGAGCTGGGTTGCACCGCGTTGGGTCATTTCTAGCCCATAGATTCGGCCCAAGGCGATGATCAAGGCAATGTCAATTGCGGCGCCGCCGAGTAAATCGACCAATGTGACTGGATTGAGGGCGACAGCGACGGACTTGGTGAGGGTCGTTTTCCAAATGGTATCGTCAGCGGCGCGATCGCGGATAGAGAGCTTTTGCGCAACGACCTGTTCATTAATTTCATCGGCATACAGCAGCGTATTGAGCGCAATCAGCGCCTTGCCGTCTCGCTGTAGAATTTCTAGCACTTTGAGCTTTAGCGCGCTGACATCGGGCTGGCCGCGTTCGGTATGGGTTGTAAGCTTGCCGGAGGGCGATCGAACTGCTTGGATGACAAGGGGCGCAGCAGCGGCGGTAATGACATTTTCCGGCGGCAGTAGGTTATTTAGGCGCTGCTCTTTGAGCGTGGTCAGAATCTGATCTCGGTCGCGTGGAGGATACTGGTCGATTTTATTGAGTACTAGCAAAATGGGCTTGCCCGCCTGTCGCAGTTCGCTGAGGGCCGTATGCTCAAGCTGCGTTAGGTCGCCTGCGATGACAAATAGAATGAGGTCGGCTTGGTGGGCAATTTTTTGGGCGATCGCCTGTCTTTGATCGCCCCCCACTTCGTCAATTCCGGGCGTATCAATGAGTTCTACTCGTGCTAATTGCTGGCCAGTTAGCGTGGCTTTATGCAGATTTGGCAAGAGGGGCGGGTCGTCTGCTTCTATTTGCCAGTGAATGCTTTCTGCCTGTTGTGTCACTCCATGCAGCGGCCCCGTTTGAAAAATAGACTGGCCAACGAGCGCATTGAGCAGTGAGGATTTGCCCCGGCCTACCATGCCGAAGACTGCGATGTGCAATACCTGATTTTCTAACTTGGCTAATACGTTATGAAGGTGGGTGATGTCTGTTTTGAGGCCAGCGCGTTCTCGCGGAGAAAGGTCGAGCTTTTGGATTAGGGTGGTGATGGATGCGATCGCCTGCTGATAGCGTACCTCATCGTTAGGCGACGCCAATCTATCAGCACTTTCTGGGCCTGTGCTTTCTAGATTCGAAGCAGACCTGACCCCATTTGAAAGACTGTTGGAAGAAGATGAGTTGCCCATAGGGGAATAACCGAAGTGACTAAAGCAGGTTCCTAGCTAAATAATACGAAGCACCCATGAATTTTGAAGGGGGGGAAACCCATCTTCGCTAGATAAAAACGCCTTCGTCGGTTGGTTTAAGCCCTTTTAACAAAAAATAAGTTAAGAAAATTGGAAATAGCGTTACGAACTGTAAGGAGGAATTTAAGAATCAATGAGAGAATAGACGTGGTTAATTATTCTTTTTCAGTCCCTATGGAGTTTGAAAGTACTGCTCAGAAAGCTTGCTACCAGAGAATTGTGCCCTGGATGGAACATTTATTTGGTGATTCGGCTGTCATTTTTGAGGACGAACCTTTATTTATTGTGACGATTGGCTCGGCAGTGGCCTCTACCCGTGTAGTGCCCTGGGGAGAGAACGATGCGCTGATCACCACTCGTTCTTTTGTCGTGACCGACCTAACCGTCACCGAAGAGCTAAGCTACTACCTGCTCAGAGCTAATAATGGCATTCACTTTGGTCGTTTTGCACTGGATGGCGAAAATGACATCGTATTTGAGCACAGCCTGGTGGGCTCTACCTGCGACCAAATTGAATTGAAGCACTCTGTGACGACCGTGATTCGTATTGCTGATGACTACGACGATGAGATAGTGGCCCGATGGGGCGGCAAGCGAGCGCTAGAACGCTGGGCTGCTTCGTAGCGCAGTGGTGGAGCTTACCTAAAGCTCTATCTATAAAAGCTCCGCAAAGACTATCCAAAAAAGTAGGCGAAACAATAAAAGAAATAAGATAGTAAAAAAGTGCGGCCTGATACAGGCCGCACTACCTAGGAAATAGAGATTTAATCGTCAAAACATGAGAGGGCACTGGTTCCGTCAGATGGGAGCGTGAATCACGGTTCAGAGCTGGGCTAGACGGCATAACGCATGGTTAATAGTTGAAACCAAGAAAGCCCAACTTCTAGGATGCCTAACTTCACAGCCGGGACAACTTTGGTCGTGAAATGAGCGCGTACGAAATTGTGGACGAGCCAGTAGACATCAAGCGTTCGTTGCAAGTCTTGCCGAGACTTCGCATAGGTGTTGGTTTTACGTCGAAAAGCCGCATTGCGCCGCCGCAGGGAAGCATTGAAAGCTTCTACATGGTTAGCATGAATTTCTGAGTCGGCAACTTGATGCTGGGTCTCTGGG
>Ga0076929_100246_pt1 | contig 81426 bp, 65 predicted proteins | sample HotLakConUCCSL28_FD_87104 | JGI IMG/M metagenome (GOLD analysis project Ga0076929, IMG submission 87104) | Hypersaline microbial mat communities from Hot Lake, Washington, USA - Hot Lake Consortium UCC-SL28 (version 3) (version 3) | ecosystem: Environmental > Aquatic > Thermal springs > Hot...
CCAGCCCAACGCCTTCGCCACCGGCCGCAATCCCGACAACGCGGCCGTCGCGGCGACCCGCGGCCTCCTGCGCTCCATGACGCGGGAGGAGATCGCTGGCGTCATGGCCCACGAGCTCGCCCACATCCAGAACCGCGACACCCTGATCATGACGATCACGGCGACCATCGCGGGCGCCATCTCGATGCTCGCCAACTTCGCCTTCCTGTTCGGCGGCAACCGCAACAGCCCGTTCGGCGCCATCGGCGTGATCGTGACGATCATCGTGGCGCCGCTCGCGGCGATGCTGGTTCAGATGGCGATCAGCCGGACCCGCGAATACGCCGCCGACCGGCTGGGGGCGGAGATCTGCGGCAATCCCGTCTGGCTCGCCAACGCGCTCGCGCGTCTCGAGCGCGGCCGCCAGATCCCCAACGAGGAGGCCGAGGCAGTCCCCGCCACAGCCCACATGTTCATCATCAATCCTCTGTCGGGCGCGCGGATGGACAACCTCTTCTCGACCCATCCCAACACGCAGAACCGCATCGCCGCCCTCCGCGCCATGGCGGAGGAGATGGGCGGCGGCTCGCCCGCCGCGCTCGCGACCCGCGCCGACAGGCAGCCCCGCGGCCCCTGGGGCGGCGGTCCGAACCGCTCCCGCGGCAAGCGCGGCCCGTGGGGTTGAGCGCCCGAAGGGACACCAGCGACCCACGGGCCGGCGGCAGGAGCGCTCGCGAAGACGCGACGATGAGCCGGAGGCGGGAGGCCGTCGCCGGCCCTCATCGCAGGGAGGCGCGTGCGGCGGCCGGGGCTGCGCCGGGGACGGGCGCGCGCTGATGGCCGCAGAGAGAGCGCGCCGCAGGAGCCCGGTCGGAAGGCGGCCGCCGGCGGTGGAGGGATCGCCCGCCCGCGCCGCAGCGGCCTCGATCGTCGAGCGCGTGGCGGAGGAGCACCAGCCACTCGCCGCGGTCCTCGACGCCTTCGCCGCGGGCGAGGGAACCTCACTCGCCGAGAGGGACGCCGCGCTCGCCCGCGCCATCGCCCGCGTCGCCATCCGCCGCCGGGGAGACATCGACTGGTGTCTCTCCGCCCTCATGGAGCGCCCGCTGCCCCGGCGCGCCAGGGCGGTGCGTTCGGCCCTGCGCGTCGCCGCCGCGCAGATCCTCTTCATGCGGCAGGCGGAGCACGCCGCAGTCAACACGGCGGTCTCCCTCATGAAGGCGGACCAGGCGACGGCGGGCTTCTCCGGCCTCGCCAACGCCATCCTGCGCCGCCTCGCCCGCGAGGGCGGGGACCTCCTCGCCCGCCTGCCCGCGCAGGCGAACACCCCCGCCTGGCTCTGGCGCCGCTGGTGCGCGCATTACGGCGGGGACGCCGCCGAAGCCATGGCGGAGGTCCACCGCCAGGAGCCGGCGCTCGACATCGCCTTCGCGCGCCCCGTGCCGCTTCCCGAAGGCGCGAGCCCGCTGCCGACCGGCGGGGCGCGGCTCCCCCTCGGCGCGGTCACCGCGATCGAGGGCTACGCGGAAGGCACCTTCTGGGTTCAGGACATGGCCGCCCAGCTTCCGGCCCTCCTCCTCGGCGACGTCTCAAGCCTCACCGTCCTCGACATGTGCGCCGCGCCCGGCGGCAAGACGATGCAGCTCGCCGCCCGAGGCGCCCGCGTCACCGCCGTGGAGATCGACCCCGACCGGGCGGCCCGGCTCGCCGAGAACCTCGCCCGCACCCGCCTCGCCGACCGTGTGGAGGTGGTCGTCGCCGACGCGCTCGCTGTGGAGGGCACATGGGACGCCGTCCTGCTCGACGCGCCCTGCACCGCGACGGGCACGCTGCGCCGCCAGCCGGACGCGGCATGGGCGAAGTCGGAGCGGGACCTCAAGCCCCTCGCGAACCTCCAGCGGGACCTTCTGCGCAAGGCCGCCTCGCTGGTGGCGCCTGGCGGGCGGCTCGTCTACGCCACCTGCTCGCTGGAGCCGGAGGAGGGGGAGGAGCAGATCGCCTTCGTCGGGGGCGCGCTTCCCTCGCTCGAGCTCCTGCCCGTCGCGGACCCGGTCGCCGCCGCCTATGCCACGCCGGAGGGCGTCCTGCGCACGCTGCCGCACCTAGCGATCTCCGGCACGGCGCTCGCCGGGCTCGACGGCTTCTTCGCCGCCTGCTTCCGCCGCTCCTGACGGTCCGCCCGCCTGCCGCGGGACCTGATCGCGTCTCGGCGGCGTTGCGATGGGCGGCGGTCGGGGCGATAGGTCGAACGGGATCGGCGAGGCGCCGGCCCCGCCTGACCCTCTCACCGAGCCGGCACGGGCACAGCGCCCCGGCCGCTCCAGCCGGAAGGTGCCCTTGCCGCGCAAAGGTCCATCGCCCGACGCCGCGACGCTGCCATCGCTCGCGGGCTTCCTCGCGCGGCGCATCGTGCGGCAGGCGACGGGAAGCGCCGCGGTGCTCCTGTGGCGCCGGCCGACCGCCACGGCGCCGGCGCGGATCCTGTTCGCGCCCGAGACACTCGCCGAGGCCGATCCCGCCGTCGCGGCCGACATCTACGCAGGCGTCTTCGCCCTCGCGGGCGAGGTGGTGGACGTCTCGGGCGGCTCGCCGTTCGACACGAGGCCCCCCTCGGAGGCGTGGGCGCGGGCGCTCCACGGCTTCACCTGGCTCCATCATCTCGAGGCGCAAGCGACGGAGCTCTCCTCCTCCAACGCTCGGGCGCTCCTCGACGAGTGGCTCGGCTCGGCCGGCTCGAAAAGCGCCGTCGCGACGGCGCCCGACGTGACGGCGGAGCGGCTCGTGACGTGGCTCGTCCAGTCGCCTCTGCTCCTCAACGGCGCCGACCCCGCCTTCCGCCAGCGCTTCATGAGGGCTGTCGGCCGGCACATGCGGCGGCTCGAGCGGGCGCTCGTCCTCGCGCCGCGCGGACCCGTCCGGCTGCGCGTCGCGGCCGCCCTCGCGCTCGCGGGCACCATCACCGCAGACCAGCAGAGGGTGGCGCGCATGGGGCTCTCCGCCCTCGAGGACGCGCTCGCCGACGAGGTGCTGCCAGACGGCGGCCACGCCTCCCGCAGCCCCGAGGCCATCGTCGAGACGCTCGCCGTCCTCATCCCCGTCCGCGAGGCGCTGATCCGCCGCCAGCAGCCCGTGCCGCGCGCGCTCGGCGAAGCGGTCGACAGGATGCTGACGATGCTGCGCTTCTTCCGCCACGGCGACGGCGGGCTCGCCCACTTCCACGGCACCGGCCACGTCACGGCTCCGGCGGTGGACGCCGTCCTCGCCTACGACGACGTGCGCGGCACCGCCCCCGCCAACGCCCGCCACTCCGGCTACCAGCGGATCGAGGCCGGCGGGACGGTCGTCATCGCGGACACCGGCAGGGCGCCGCCTCCGGCCTACGCGGCGGCGGCGGCGGCGAGCGCGCTCGCCTTCGAGATGTCCCACGGGGGGGAGCGGCTCGTGGTCAACTGCGGCGCCCTCGGGCGGGCGCGGGCGGAGTGGGCGGACGCTGCCCGCGCCACTGCGGCCCATTCGACGCTCGTCGTGGGAGACACCTCGTCCGCCCGCGTCCTCGAGGGCTTCCCCCTCGAGAGCGCGCTCGGCCCCGTGCTCCACGCCGGCCCGCGCAGCGTGGAGGTGGAGCGCGGACCGCTCGCCTTCCGCGCCGTCCACGACGGCTATCGCGAGGCCTTCGGGCTCCTCCACGAGCGGCGGCTGATGCTCTCCGAGGACGGCCTCTGGCTCGAGGGGGAGGACAGGATCGTCGGCCAGGACAGGCTCGACGGCGTCCCCTTCGCCGTCCGCTTCCACCTCGGCGCGGGCCTCAAGGTGCGGCTCGAGCGCTCGCGCCGCCGCGCGCTCCTCACGCTTCCCGACGCCTCGCTCTGGGTCTTCGGCGTCGACGAGGGGCCGCCGATGGCGATCGAGGAGAGTGTCGTCCTCTCCGCGCCCCGCCGCGTGAGGCGCACCGCGCAGATCGTCGTCGCCGGCAACTCGTTGACCGACCCCGTGGTGCGCTGGCACATCGCTCGCAACGCGCCGCCGCTCGCCCCGGCGGATCCCGACCCACGACAACCTCCGGACAGGCCATGACCACCTCGCCCCCGGTGCGCCGCGCGCTCCTCTCGGTCTCCGACAAGGCGGGGCTCGTGCCGTTCGCGCGCCGCCTCGTCGCCCTCGGCGTCGAGCTCGTCTCCACCGGAGGCACTGCCCGCGCCCTCGCCGAGGCGGGCCTCGCCGTCACCGACGTCGCCGCAGTCACCGGATTTCCCGAGATGCTGGACGGGCGCGTGAAGACTCTGCACCCCGCGATCCACGGCGGCATCCTCGCCGACCTCGGCAAGGCAGCGCACGGGGCGGCGCTGGAGGCGGCCGGCATCGCGCCGATCGGCCTCGTGGCGTGCAACCTCTATCCGTTCGAGGAGGCGCTGGAGCGCACGGCGGACGCGGCCGCGCTGGTCGAGACCATCGACGTCGGCGGTCCGTCCATGACCCGCGCCGCCGCCAAGAACTTCCACCGCGTCTCTGTGGTGGTGGACCCGGCCGACTACGGCGTGGTGGCGGACGCGATGGAAGGGGAGGGCGGGGCGGTCCCGTTCCCGCTGCGCCGCCGCCTCGCCGCCAAGGCCTTCGCGCGGCTTGCCGCCTACGATGCCGCCGTCGCGGGCTGGCTCGCAGGCGCCACCGCCGACGACTGGCCCGAGGTGGACCACACCGAGTGGCAGGCGTTCGGCGGCCGCCGCGCCATCGCCATGCGCTACGGCGAGAACCCGCACCAGACGGCGGGCTTCTACCGGTCCGCCGGCGCCCACGGCGTCGGGACGGCACGGGTCGTGCAGGGAAAGGCCCTGTCCTACAACAACCTCGCCGACGCCGACGCCGCCTGGACGGCCGCCGCCGAGTTCTCGGACGATTGCGCAGCGGTCATCGTGAAGCATGCGAACCCGTGCGGGATCGCCGTCGCCGGGCGCCTCGCGGACGCCTACGAGCGGGCGCGGGCGTGCGACCCCGTGTCGGCGTTCGGCGGCGTCGTCGCGCTGACGCGGGAGATGGACAGCGCCACGGCAGAGGCCATCGCCGCCATCTTCACCGAGGTGATCGTCGCCCCCTCCGCGAGCGAGGAGGCTCTCGCCCTTCTGGCGGACAAGCCCTCGGTGCGCATCCTCCTCACCGGGAGGCCGCCTGTCGTCGGCGGGCCGGCGGTGCGCTCCGTGGGCGGGGGGCTCCTCGTCCAGGGCGCGGACACGGGCCACCTCGACGCCGGCGACGTCCGCGTCGTCACGCGGCGCCAGCCGACGGAGGCGGAGTGGTGGGACCTGCGCTTCGCCTGGCGCGCGGTGAAGCACGTGAAGTCGAACGCCATCGTGTTCGCCCGGGGAGGGGCCACCGTCGGCATCGGCGCTGGCCAGATGAGCCGGGTGGATTCGGCCCGGATCGCCGCCTGGAAGGCTGCCGACGCCGCGCGGGAGGCCGGTGAGGAGGCGACGCGGACGAAGGGCTCGGTCGCCGCGTCGGACGCCTTCTTCCCCTTCGCCGACGGTCTCGAGACCATCGCGGCGGCGGGGGCGACGGCCGTCATCCAGCCGGGCGGTTCGCGGCGGGACGAGGAGGTCGTCGCCGCAGCCGACCGCCACGGGATGGCGATGGTCCTCACGGGAATGCGCCACTTCCGGCACTGAAGGCGGCGCCGAGGGATTCGGCCGGCTGACGCCGACTTTGTCCGTTCGGGGCGAGAGGGCGTTCCCCCTCTCGCGCTCTCCCCCGTCTCGCCGACGGGCAGGCGTTCAGGACAGACGGACGCTTCGCATCCGGCTGTTCAGAACACCTTTACAAGCGTGCGAAGGGTTGCGAGGCTGTCAAGGGCAAGGGCATTCGCCCGGCGCATTCGCGCCGCCCTTGACAGCCTCGCAACCCTTCTCGGAAACGCCTTGCCGTCTAAGGAGGAAAGGCCCCGCCGGCGTGCCGGCGAGGCCTCGGTCGTCAGGCCGCCTGTGCGACGCCGCCGGCGGGCTCGAAGATCAGCCGGTCCGCCGCCGCGGTCGCGCGGATCGTCGCTCCGTCCTCGATGTCGCCGGACAGGATCTTCTCCGCGAGCGGATCCTGCACCTCCTTCTGGATCACGCGCTTCAGCGGGCGCGCGCCGTAGACGGGATCGTAGCCGCGGGTCGCGAGCCACTCGCGCGCCTCGGGGGCGAGCTCCAGAGTGATCTTGCGGTCCGCGAGGAGCTTGTGCAGGCGGGCCATCTGGATGTCGACGATCGCCGTCATCTGCGCGCGCTTGAGGCGCGAGAAGAGGACGATCTCGTCGAGCCGGTTCAGGAACTCCGGCCGGAACGTCGCCCTGACCATCTCCATCACCTGCGGGCGCACCGCCTCCACCTCGTCGCCCTCGCCCTGCGCCGCGAGGAACTCGGCGCCGACGTTGGAGGTCATGACGATGATGGTGTTGCGGAAGTCCACGGTGCGGCCCTGCCCGTCCGTCAGCCGCCCGTCGTCGAGCACCTGGAGGAGGACGTTGAAGACGTCGGGGTGCGCCTTCTCGATCTCGTCGAAGAGGACGACCTGGTACGGGCGCCGCCGCACGGCCTCCGTCAGCGCGCCGCCCTCCTCGTAGCCGACGTAGCCCGGAGGCGCGCCGATGAGGCGGGAGACGGCATGCTTCTCCATGTACTCCGACATGTCGATGCGCACCATCGCTGTGTCGTCGTCGAACAGGAAGGCGGCGAGCGCCTTCGTGAGCTCCGTCTTCCCGACGCCCGTCGGGCCGAGGAACATGAAGGAGCCGATCGGCCGGTTCGGGTCCTGGAGGCCAGCGCGGGCGCGGCGGACGGCGGACGACACGGCGTGGACGGCCTCTGGCTGGCCGACGACGCGCTTCTCGAGCGCCTCCTCCATGCGTAGGAGCTTTTCGCGCTCGCCCTCCATCATCTTGTCCACCGGGATGCCGGTCCAGCGGGAGACGACCTGGGCGACGTGGTTCGAGGTGACGGCCTCCTCCACCATGGCGCCGTCGCGCTCGGCGGCCTCGGCCTCGGCGATCTGTCGCTCGAGCTGCGGGATGATGCCGTAGGCGATCTCGCCGGCGCGGGCGAGGTCGCCCATGCGCTGCGCGTTCGCAAGGTCCGTGCGGGCCTGGTCGAGCTTCGCCTTCGCCTCCTGCGCGCCCGCCAGCTTCTCCTTCTCGGCGCGCCAGCGCTGGGTGAGGGACGTGGAGCGCTCCTCGAGGTCGGTCAGCTCCTTCTCCAGCCTTTCGAGCCGGTCGCGGGAGGCGGTGTCGTCCTCCTTGCGCAGCGCCTCGCGCTCGATCTTGAGCTGGACGATGCGCCGGTCGAGCTCATCAAGCTCCTCGGGCTTGGAATCCACCTGTATCCTGAGGCGCGATGCGGCCTCGTCCACGAGGTCGATCGCCTTGTCCGGCAGGAAGCGGTCGGCGATGTAGCGGTTCGAGAGCGTCGCCGCGGAGACGATGGCGCTGTCGGTGATGCGCACACCGTGATGGAGCTCGTACTTCTCCTTGAGGCCGCGCAGGATGGAGATGGTGTCCTCCACAGTCGGCTCGTCCACGAAGACGGGCTGGAAGCGGCGGGCGAGGGCGGCGTCCTTCTCCACGTACTTGCGGTACTCGTCGAGCGTCGTGGCGCCGACGCAGTGGAGCTCGCCGCGGGCGAGGGCGGGCTTCAGGAGATTGGACGCGTCCATGGCGCCATCCGCCTTGCCGGCGCCGACGAGCGTGTGGACCTCGTCGATGAAGAGGACGACATTCCCTGCCGACTTGATCTCGGAGAGGACGCTCTTCAGCCGCTCCTCGAACTCGCCGCGGTACTTCGCGCCGGCGATCAGCGAGCCCATGTCGAGCGACAGGAGCTTTCTGTCCTTGAGGCTCTCGGGAACGTCCCCGTTGACGATCCTGAGCGCGAGGCCTTCGGCGATGGCGGTCTTGCCGACGCCGGGCTCGCCGATGAGGACCGGATTGTTCTTGGTGCGGCGGGAGAGGACCTGGACGGTGCGGCGGATCTCCTCGTCGCGGCCGATCACGGGGTCGAGCTTGCCCTCGCGCGCGTCCTCCGTCAGGTCGCGGGTGTACTTCTTCAGCGCCTCGTACTGGCTCTCGGCGCTGGCGGTGTCGGCGGTGCGGCCCTTCCTGAGGTCGGCGATGGCGCTCTCGAGCGCCTGGCCCTCGACGCCGGCAGTCTTCAGGATCTTGTGCGATTCGGTCGCGGGCTCTGTGGCGAGCGCGAGCAGCAGGCGCTCTGCGGTGACGTAGGTGTCGCCGGCCTTCTTCGCGAGCGATTCGGCGTGGTTCAGCACCTTCACGGTGGCCGGCGTGAGGTGGAGCTGGCCGGCGCCGGAGCCCTCCACCTTCGGGAGCCTCGCGAGCGCGCGCTCGACGCCGGTGACCGCATCCTGCGGGCGCGCGCCCGCGCGCTTCAGGAGGCCGGCTGCGAGACCCTCAGGATCGTCGAGCAGCGCCTTCAGGAGGTGCTCCGGGGTGAACTGCTGATGGCCTTCGCCGACGGCGTGGGTCTGCGCGGCCATGATGAAGCCGCGCGTGCGATCCGAGAACTTCTCGATGTCCATGGGTCCTCCGTCATCCGGCGCGCGGCTTCGTGCCCGTGCGCCGAGCCTGGATGGTCGCGGTGCATGAGCGCCACCGCGGGCGCCGCCGTCGTGGCCGGCGCCGATCCATGAGATAGGGGTTCCGCAGGGCGAATGAAGATATGTCGCAGTCGTCTCGCGCCTTCCCGGGCCAGCGCGCCGGGGCCGGCGACGCGATGCGGCCAGCACGCCGGGTGAGCCTGCCGGCGATCCGGGCCGCAGGCGCGAGGCGGACGCCCCGCGCCCGGCTCACGAGCCCTTCGCCTGCCTCGAGGCTTGCTTGAGGAGACGGGTCGTCGCCGGAAACGGATCGTGCTTGAGGAAACGCCCGGCTCGCGGCCGGGCGTCAGGTCAGCTCGTGGGCTCCGCCGGCTCGGTCTCGCCTGTGGCGGGCTGGCCCTCGCCGTTGCCTTCGCTCTTGCGGGGGCGGCGCGCGCGAGACGCGCGGGCACGCCGGCGCGGCTTCGGCTCTTCCTCTTCGGGAGCCGCTTCGGCGGTCGGGGCGGCATCGCCGCTCTCCTCGCCGCCCTCCTCCGGGGAGGCACCGTTTGCGTGGTGGTGGCTGCCGTTGCCGTTCGCGCCGGCGCCGTACGAGCGGGTCTGGACCGCGTGATCCTCGTCGTCGTCGACGTCGTCGTCGTGACGCTCGGTGCCGTTGACGTTGCGCAGGGTCCGGCGGAGGCCGTCGTCGTCCTCCATTCCGTCGTAACCGTTGATGTGTGGCTGGTCTTCCCGCGCCTCGAAGCGGCCGCCGCGATCGTTGAAGTCGTCGCGCCGGTCTTTCGGCTGCTGCTGTTCGTAAGCCGCAGCGACGATGCGATAATAGTGTTCCGCGTGTTGATAGTAGTTCTCAGCCATCACGCGGTCGCCGGCGGAATGAGCGTCGCGGGCAAGCTGCGCGTACTTTTCGGCCACCTGTATCGCGCTGCCGCGGATCTTCACGTCGGGGCCGTTGGATTCGTAGGTGCGAGCCAGCGGATTGCTGTTCTTGCTCCTGCTCCGGCCACGTAGACGCTTGTTGGGGTTGTTCGGTCTCATCAGCTCGTTTCTCGTCCGGGACATGAGGTCGGAACCGGGGAGATGTTTCACGACGGAAGCGTTAAGCGACCCTTCCAACACCTCGTCCGCCCACACCGCGTGGGCTGGTCATCAACCGGTTCGGTTCGGAGCGCTGGAGTGCAGCGCACCACGGTCCGTCCAGTTCCGCGACATCGGCGGTCGTGAGGCCGCCGCGGGCTCGTTGCGATCGATCCCGATCGTCGCCTTACCGGCGCGGTGGTTTCGGCGCCCCTTCATCAAGCGCGGGGCTGGCGCTCGGCAGTCGCGCGCATGGCGAACGCGTCCCGGCTGCCGGCCGACGGGCGGACGTTAGCGGGTCCGCCCCGGCTTTCCAAGTATAAAACGTTGCGGGGCTGTGTGTTGTCCCGAAACGTTGCACTCAAACATCGCTCGCCCGGAAGGCGAGGGCGCGCGCGTCACCGTTGAGGTCGTGGGCGAGCGTCAGGATCGTCAGTCCACGGCTCTCCCCGACGGCGACGACGTCGGCCTGCGCGGCGGGATCGATCTCGACGATCAACGTGCCTTCGGGCTTCAGCACCGATCGGGCCTGCGCGAAGACGACGCGGTAGGCGTCGAGCCCGTCGGGGCCACCGTCGAGAGCAAGGCGCGGGTCGTGATCGCGAACGGTCGGGTCGAGGTCGCCTATGACGTTCGAGGCGATGTAGGGCGGGTTCGACACGACAAGGTCGAACATGCGACCGAGCGGCGCCCCGAAATTGCCTGCCACGAAAACGGTCCGGTCCGCGAGATTGTTCCGGTCGGCGTTTCGCACCGCCTCCCGGAGGGCCTCCTCCGAAATGTCGATCCCGACGCCGAAGGCGTTGAGCCGCTCGCTCAGGATCGCAAGGAGGATCGCACCCGTTCCCACCCCTAGATCGGCGACGAGAGCGCGAACGTCAACCGGCTGGAGCAGCGCGAGTGCAAGCTCGACGACAGTTTCGGTCTCCGGCCGCGGCTCCAGCGTCGCGGGGCTGATGCGCAGGTCGAGGGACCAGAAGGCGCGGCGGCCGAGGATTCGGCCGATCGAGCGGCCGGCGAGGCGCTGGAGGGCGCGCTCGTTCAGCTCCCGCGCCTGGTCGAGCGGGATCGGCAGGCGCGGGTTCGCCACGAGCTGCGCCGTCGTCACGTCCAGGGTCTCGGTCACGAGGAGCCGCGCATCGAGGTCCGGCGTCGCAAGCCCCGCCTCCCGGAAGGCGCGCTTCAGGGCGTTGTAGAGGGTCGCAAGGTCGATGTCGTCGCCTGCGAGCGGCACCACCTCGCGCTCAGGCATCGGCGTCGGCCAGGAGGCGGGCCTGGTGCTCGGTGGCGAGAGCGTCGATCACCTCGTCGAGGGCGGTGCCGTCCAGGATCTCCGACAGGCGGTAGAGGGTGAGGTTGATCCTGTGGTCGGTCACACGGCCCTGGGGGAAGTTGTAGGTGCGGATGCGCTCGGAGCGGTCGCCCGAGCCGACCTGGTCGCGGCGCTCGGCGGCGCGTTCGGCGTCCGCCTTCTGCCGCTCGAGGTCGTAGAGGCGGGCGCGCAGCACCTGCATCGCCCTCGCGCGGTTCTGGTGCTGCGATTTCTCCGACGAGGTGACGACGATCCCCGTCGGGATATGGGTGATGCGCACCGCCGAATCGGTGGTGTTGACGTGCTGGCCGCCCGCGCCGGACGCGCGCATCGTGTCGATGCGGATCTCAGAGGCGGGGATCTCGATATCCACCTCCTGCGCCTCGGGAAGGACGGCGACCGTCGCGGCGGACGTGTGGATGCGCCCGCCCGATTCGGTGACTGGCACGCGCTGCACGCGGTGGACGCCCGATTCGTACTTCAGCCGCGCGAAGACGTCGTTGCCGCGCACGGCGGCGACGATCTCCTTGTAGCCGCCGGCCTCGCCCTCGGAGAGGCTCATCACCTCCACCTTCCAGCCCCGCTCCGCCGCGTAGCGCTCGTACATGCGGAAAAGGTCGCCCGCGAAGAGGGCAGCCTCCTGGCCGCCGGTCCCGGCGCGCACCTCGAGGATGGCGTTCTTGGAATCGGCTTCGTCCTTCGGCAGGAGGGCGAGGCGGACCTCCTCGGAGAGCCTTTCGATGCGCTTCAGGAGCGCCGGGCGCTCCGCCGCGGCAAGCTCGGCGAGCTCGTCGCCGGCGTCCACCATCTCGTCGATGCCGGCAAGCTCCCTCTCGGCCTCGCGCAGGGCGGTCACGTGGCGCACGATGGGCTCGAGCTCCGCGTACTCGCGCGAAAGCTCAACGTATTCGTCGGCCGCGGGACCCGCGGCCATGCGCTGTTCCAGAATGTTGAAGCGGTCGACCACTTCGTCGAGCCGCTGACGCAACGCCATGATCGTCCTGGGCCGGGATGGGTCTCGTTCAGACCGTGATGTCGTTGAGGTCCACGAAACGGGACATGAGGTGGCGAATGTCGTCGTTTCCGCGGCCGGGTTCAAGCCTTGGCAGAAGTCGTGCCCTCAGACGGCCGATGTCCGCCCCCCTGATGGCGGCCTTGACGGGGCCGATGGCTGCGGGAGGCATCGAGAGCTCCGTGTAGCCGAGGCCGACGAGGGTGAGGGCTTCAAGAGGTCGCGCCGCGAGATCGCCGCAGACCGTGAAGGGGACGTTGGCGGCCGTGCAGGCGTCGGCGATCCGCTTCAGCATGCGCACGAAGGAGAGGCTGAGGGAATCGAAGCGGCCCGAGACGCGCACGTTCGAGCGGTCCACCGCCATGGCGAACTGGTAGAGGTCGTTCGTGCCCACCGATACGAAGTCCACCACCGCGAGGAGCTCCTCGAGCTCGAAGAGGAGCGATGGCGTCTCGACCATGACGCCGAGGCACGTCTTGTCCGGCAGGCGGTAGCCGTGGGAGTGCAGGAAGCGGCGCTCCCTGTCCACCAGCGCGCGGGCGGCGTTGTACTCCGACACCGTGGTGACCATCGGGAACATGAGCTTCAGCTCGCGCCCGGCGGCGGCGATGAGGAGGGCGCGGATCTGCGTCCTGAGGAGTCCCGGCCGGTCGAGGCCGAGGCGGATCGCCCGCCAGCCCATCGCCGGGTTCTCCTCGTCGACGTTCCTGAGGTAGGGCAGGATCTTGTCCCCGCCGACGTCGAGCGAGCGGAAGGTGACGGGCTTGCCGTCCGCCACGTCGAGGATCTTGCGGTAAAGGTCCACCTGCGCCTGCCTGCGCGGCAGCGAGGGGGCCACCATGAAGAGGACCTCGGTGCGGAAGAGGCCGACGCCGGCAGCGCCGCACTCCCTGAGGTGCTCCATGTCCATGAGCATGCCGGCGTTCATGGAGAGCGTGACCTCGAGCCCGTCGCGGGTGACGGTCGGAAGGTTCCTGAGGCGCCGGTACTGGGCCTGCCTGCGGGCGCGGAAGCGCACCTTCTCGGCGAAGACGTGCTCCACCTCCGCGGAGGGGCGGATGTGGACGTCGCCGCCGTCGGCGTCGACGATGACCGCCTCGCCCGATTCCACCATGGAGGTGACCCCGGCGGCCTGGCCGATTGTCGGGATCCCGAGCGCGCGGGCGATGAGGGTCACGTGGCTCGCCGGGGTCCCCTCCTCCATCACGAGGCCGCGCACGCGGGCGCGGTCGTAGTCGAGGAGCTCGGCGGGGCCCATGGAGCGGGCGACGATGACGGCGTCACCCGTCACCTGGGCGAGGGAGATGGACGAGCGGCCCATGAGCTCGCGCAGGAGGCGGTTCGCGAGGTCGTCGAGGTCGTGCAGGCGCTCGCGCACCATGCGGTCGGTGGAGCGCAGGAGCCGGGCGCGATTGTCGGACTGCACGCGCTCGACCGCCGCCTCCGCGGTGAGGCCCGAGCGCACCACGTCCGCCATCTTGCGCGCCCAGCCGCGGTCGTGGGCGATCATGAGGAACGCCTCGAGGACGTCCCTGTGCGCGCCGTCGGTCTTCACCTCGTCGCGGGTGAGGTGGGCCGCGAGGTTGCCGCGCACGCGCTCGAGCGCGGCCTCGAGGCGGGCGAGCTCGCCCTCGACGTCGTCCGTCAGGAGCTGCGTGACCACCACCCGCGGCTCGTGGAGGACCGCGCGGCCGAGGCCCACCCCCTCCACCAGCGACGCGCCGGACACCTGCATCTGCCGCTTGATGTCGAGCGGGGCGACGTGGGGGATCTTGTCGAGGTCGCCGGTGCCCGCGATCTCGGCGATCACCATCGCCGTCGTCTGGAGCGCCTCCACCTCCTCGTTGTCGTAGCGCTTGGGCGCGCGGTTCTGCACCGTGAGGACGCCGATGAGGCGGCCCGCCCTCAGCACCGGCACGCCGAGGAAGGTGTTGTAGACCTCCTCCCCCGTCTCCGGCAGGTAGGCGAAGGCGGGATGGGAGCGCGGGTTGACGATGTTGAGGGGCTGCGCCGTCTGCGCGACGCGGCCGACGAGGCCCTGCCCGATGCGAAGCCCCGCCCTGTGGACCGCCGAGGGGTTGAGGCCGTAGGTCGCGTAGAGCTCGAGCACGCCGTCCTGGCGCAGGACGTAGAGCGAGGAGACCTCCGCCACCATGTTGTCGGCGATGATGCGCACGATCCGGTCGAGCCGGTCCTGCGCCTCGAGCGGCGCCGCCATGACGGCGTGGAGCTGCTTGATGAGCTGGCGGGGTCCCGCGAGGGTGTCACGCATGTCTACTCCTCCCCGGCATCCCTGTGCGACAATCTGTCCAGTCATGCAACCGTCGGTGTGAGCCTGAGGCAAGCCCCGTCCCGGCTTCGCCCGGCCCTGCCCCGGCGGAGCCCTGCACGTCAGAGCCCTGTCCGGCCCGGCACTGTCCGGCCCGGCACTCCGGCCCGGCACTGTCCGGCCCGCCGGCACGCTTCCCACGCCCCGCGGCGCTGCCTGCACCCGGCGCGGCCGGTCGAAGGGTTCCGGGGCTAGTGCACACCCCGTGCCGCCAGCGCAAGCGCAAACCGAAGATCCGTTGCGGCGTAAGGACATGGGGCATCGAGGCAACAGCGCCCGCAACCGGCCCCGTGCGCGATCCGGCGGACCTGCGGCATCCGCAGCCGATCAGCAAGAAGCGAAAGGCATGCCGAGGACGAACAGCCGGGCGATGGCCGGCCTTGCCACGACCGAGGGCGGATGATGGAGATCCTGATCGGAGAACACCTTCTCGACAGGAACTGCACCTCAAGGCTCCTCGTCCCCGGCGCCGTGACACTTGCCGTCTGGGCCATTCCTGTCGCGCTGATCACGAAGGATCGTCCGAGCCCGCGGAGCGATGCTCCGTGCCTCGGTCCGCACCTATGCGCTCATGTGCCTCGGTGCCGCGGCCTCCGTCACGGTTCGCGCGCGATCCTTATGCCGACGGAGAAGCACTTCGTCTGCCTCAGAATCCGGGGCGTCGACGGCCCGGTCGATGCGAGGGCCGCGGACCCGGCGAGCGTGAGGGCGATCGCAGCTCGGCTCGACAGGATGGCGCCGCGCTGATCGCTGCGGAAAGGAACGCATTCCTGCGGCCGCGACTTATCCGGCCAACCTCGAACAAGGGAGTGCCAGCATGGTCACCACCGTCGGAACGTCCGGCGACCTCATGACGCTGCTCGAGGACTACATCACCCTCGAGCACAACGCGATCGCCGCCTACGAGACCACCATCGAGCGGCTGGAGAACCCGGTCCACAAGGCGAAGATCGCCGAGTTCAAGGCGGACCACGAGCGCCACCTCACCGAGCTCACGGAACTTGCCGTCGCCCACGGCGCCGAGATCCCCACCGAGGGCGACATGAAGGAGATGCTCACCACGGGCAAGGTGAAGCTCGCCGACATGGTCGGCGGCGACGGCGCGGTCCTCAAGGCGATGAGCACCAACGAGACCGACACCGTCACCGCCTACGACCGCGCCGTCGAGAACGACGCGATCCCGGAGACGGCGCGGCCGCTCTTCGCCCGCGCGCTCGAGGACGAGCGCCGCCACAAGGCCTACATGGAAAGCGCCGCCGAGGCCGCGTGACGCCCGGCGCCGGTTCCGCGGCCCGGAAAGGGCGCCGGACCGGCCACGACAAGCGCGGCGACGGTCCTGCCGCCGCCGCGCCAGAACCGCGCATCGCGACGAGGCCTGCCCGCGACGAGGCCTGCCCCGCGACGAGGCTTGCCGTGCGGAGAGGCCACCGCGCACGACATCCCCGGCACGGCTCGCGTCTCGGGCGGACTATGCTTCGACGGCGCAATCCCCTATCTGTCGGGGGTCGACACCCACCACGAAAAGCCCCCGATGCAGCTTGCCACCTCCGAACGCGATCGCCTCGCCGCCACCATCGATGCCGCGTTCGACGAGCGCGCGACCATCACGACCCGCACCACGGGCCGCGTCCGGGAGGCGGTCGAGAAGGCGCTGACGCTGCTCGACCGCGGTGTCGTGCGGGTCGCCGAGCCGACGGCGGACGGCTGGTCCGTCAACGAGTGGCTGAAGAAGGCCGTCCTCCTGTCCTTCCGCCTCAACCCGATGGAGCCCATCGAAGGCGGACCGGGCGGCGCGCGCTGGTGGGACAAGGTGCCCTCCAAGTTCGACGGGTGGAGCGAGGTGGACTTCGAGCAGGCCGGCTTTCGCGCCGTTCCGGGCGCCATCGTGCGCCGCTCCGCGTTCGTCGCCCCCGGCGTCGTCCTCATGCCGTCCTTCGTCAACCTCGGCGCCTACGTGGACGAGGGCACCATGATCGACACCTGGGCCACCGTCGGCTCCTGCGCCCAGATCGGCAAGAACTGCCACATCTCCGGCGGAACCGGCATCGGCGGCGTGCTGGAGCCCCTCCAGGCGAGCCCCGTCATCGTCGAGGACGACTGCTTCATCGGCGCCCGATCCGAGGTGGCGGAGGGTGTGCGCGTCGGCCGCGGCTCGGTCATCTCCATGGGCGTCTTCCTCGGCGCCTCCACCCGTATCATCGACCGCGCCACGGGCGAGGTGTTCCGCGGCGAGGTGCCGCCCTACTCGGTGGTCGTCCCCGGCACGGTGGAGACCTCCGGCGGAGGCGACGGCAAGCTCGCCCTCTCCGCCGCCATCATCGTGAAGCGGGTCGACGAGAGGACGCGGGCGAAGACGTCGATCAACGAGCTCCTGCGGGATTGAGCGGATGTCGATCAGCCGGCCAGGCCGCGGGGAGCCGACCGTCCTGTGGGCGCTGACCGGCTTCGACGGCCGCGTCAGCCGAGAAGTCTACTGGCTCGGCAACATCATGTGCGGCTTCATCGCGATCCCGCTCCTCGCCCCCTCCACGGACGCGACGACAGGCACGGTGACGCTCGGGCCGCTCGCGCCCTTCGTGTTCGTCGCGCTCCTGTGGACGGAGATCGCGCTCGCCGTGAAGCGGCTGCACGACCGCGGCCTCACCGGATGGATCGCAGCCACGCTCGCGATCCCGTTCGTCAACATCGCGGCCTTCGTCGCCATCGGCCTGATTCCCGGGGACAAGGGGGCGAACACCTACGCGCCGGCCACGAACGCGCGCGGGTTCGCCTGACGGCATGGCGACCGACCCGCTCCCCGTCGCGATCGACCTCATCCGCGCCGAGAGCGTGACGCCGGCCGGCCCCGCAGTCTTCGACGTTGTGGAGAAGGCGCTGTCTGCCGCCGGCTTCGCGGTGGAGAGGGTGACCTTCGCGGCACAGGGCACGGCGCCTGTGGAAAACCTCTTCGCCACCCGCGGGTCCGGCCGCCACCTCGCGTTCGCGGGCCACGTCGATGTCGTGCCCCCCGGCCCCGCCGAGGGGTGGACGCGCCCCCCCTTCGGTGCCGTCCTCGAAGGCGACACCCTCTACGGCCGCGGCGCCCAGGACATGAAGGGCGCCGTCGCCGCCATGATCGCCGCGGCCGCCGACTGGGCGGCCGACGGCGGGCCGGGCCGCCTCTCCTTCCTCGTCACCGGCGACGAGGAGGGGCCGTCGGTCAACGGCACGCGCCCGCTCGTCGCCTGGGCCGCGGAGCGGTTCCCCATGGACGCCTGCATCGTCGGCGAGCCCACCTCCCGCACGCGGCTCGGCGACACCATCAAGATCGGTCGCCGCGGCACGCTGTCCGGCACTGTCACTGTGCGCGGCCGGCAGGGCCACGTCGCCTACCAGCACCTCGCCGACAACCCCGTCCCCGCCCTCCTCGCCATCGGCCAGGCTCTCCTCGCACCGCTCGACGAGGGGACGGACGCGTTCGAGCCCACCAACCTCGAGATCGTCTCCGTCGACGTCGGCAATCCGGCGTGGAACGTCATTCCAGCGGCCGCGACGCTGCGCTTCAACGTTCGCTTCAACGACCTGTGGACCTCCGCCACACTCGCGGACGCGCTGCGCGGGCGCATCGCTGCGGCCGCGGCGGGCGCCGACGCGACGGTCACCTTCGAGCCGAACCCCGGCGAGTCCTTCCTCACCCGAGACGAGGCTCTGATCGAGGCCGTCACCCACGCCGTCGCCCGCACCACCAACGTCGCGCCCGAGGCGACCACCGGCGGCGGCACGTCCGACGCGCGCTTCATCAAGGACCACTGCCCGGTGCTGGAGTTCGGCGCCGTCGGTGACACGATGCACCAGGCGGACGAGCGCACCTCCGTCGCCGAGCTCCGCCGCCTCGCCGCGGCCTACAGGGCCATCGTCGACGCGGTGCTCTCCCCTTGAGCGGCCGCCGGCCATGCTGACCCCGTCGGAGATCGCCCGTTCGCTCGGCGGCGCGTGGCAGCTCTTCCTCGCGCGTCCGGATGGGCTCCAGCGCCTCGACCGCAGCCTCGGCGGCTTCTGGCGCTCCTTCCTCGTCATCCTCCTGATCCTGCCGATCAACGCGGTCTCGATGCTCGCGGCATCGCGCCTCGAGATCACGGACGGAACCTTCGACCAGCTCTTCTGGGGCGGCCTGCCGATCCTCTTCCTCGACTGGATCTCCTTCCCGGTCCTCCTCGCCCTCGCCGCGGGTCCGCTCGGCGTGAAGCGCACCTATGTCGACTACGTGGTCGCGCGGAACTGGGCCTCGCCGCTCGCCTCGGCGCTCCTCGCGGTGCCGCTCGTCCTCCAGGGCGGCGGCATCATCCCTGCGGGAATGTCGACGCTCCTCTCACTCGTCGCGATGGCGCTCGTCCTGCGCTACCACTTCCTCGTCCTCAGGATTGCGCTCGGTGTGACGATCCCGATCGCCATCGCCCTCGTCGTGTTCGACGTCTTGCTGTCGATCTTCATCGTCGCGACGCTGCAGTAGGCGGCGCCCGTCGCGAAGCCTCGGCTTGGGAGGCCGTGGCCTCCTCGGGGCGACACCTCGCGCGCCACCCGATCGCCGGCGGCCGCCATCATGTCATGAGCCCGGCATCAGCGGATCGTGACGAGCTCCTGAACGCCGGGCGCGCCCGCCCTGTCGAGGCCATCCGCCGTTCCCGAGATCACGGAGAGGACCGGCTCGCCGGCCGCGACGGCCGTTCCCACAAGCGCCCGCATCTCGACGCCGGCGCCCTTGTCCTCCGGCGCGCCCGCGGCCCGGGCGAGGCCCGAGAGGGCGAACCCGTCGACGCGCTCCACGGTGCCAGAGGCCTCGGCCCGCACGACTTGGCGGAAGGCGCCAGGGCCGGAGGGGTGCGGCCGGCGGCCCTGGACGTCGACGATCCTCTCGAACGTTGCGAGGGCGGCACCCGAGGCGAGGAGCGTGGCGGCGCGCACCCTCCCGGTGCCCTTCTCGACGGCGGCGTCCCACTCGATCATCGCGCCTGCGAAGTCGAGGGCCTTTTCTGCGAGCGCCTGCGGGGCGTCGGGCGCACCCGCGAGGACGGCGAGCGCATCGCTGAGCTCGAGCGCCGGGCCGACGCCGCGGCCGACCGGGCGGGAGCCGTCCGTCACCACCGCCTCCACGTGGAGGCCGACGCTGCGGCCGACTGTCTCGAACAGGCGTGCGAGCGCCTCGCCGGCGCCTCTCGTGCGCGTCTTGGTGCCGGGGCCGAACGGGACGTCCACCACCACGTGGGTCGCGCCGACGACGAGCTTCTTCGACAGGATCGACGCGACGTCCAGCGACGCCGAGCGGATGCCGAGCGGGCGGTTGATGGCGTTCATCACGTCGTCGAGCGGTCCGTGGCTGATGCGCCCGCTCCAGGCGACCGCGCCGCCCGCCTCCTCCACCGCCCGGCGCAGTTCCGCCGGCGAAAGATCGACCCGGGCGAGGCACTCCATCACGTCGGCCGTCCCTGCTGCGGAGGTGATGGCGCGCGACGACGTCTTCGGCACGAGGAGCCCGTGGGCGGCCACGATGGGCACGACGACGAGGGTGATCGGCCCGCCCGGAACGCCCCCCATCGAGTGCTTGTCGGCGACGAGGCGCCCGCCCCAGTCGAGCCGCTCGAAGAGCTCGGCCCGCGCCGATGTGAGGGCTGCGACCTCCGCCACCGAGAGGCCTCCCGCGGCGGCGACGAGGAAGCCTGCGGTTTCCGCGGGCTCGTAGCGCCACTCCACGATGTCGCGCACAACGCGGCCCATCTCTGCGGGCGTCAGCTCCTCCCCGGCGACCTTGCGGCGCAGGATGTCCCGGCTCGGCGGGCGGGCCGAGCGCCGGACGAGCACCGCCGTCCCCTCGGGCGCGCCGATCCGCTCGAAGGCCCGCCGCGAGAGGGCGATCTCGCCGCGGCCGACAACGCGCTCGCTCGATGCCGCGACGAGACGCGCCCTGACGCTGCGGCCGCCGGGCGCCCACACCTCGACGCGCGTCGCCCCGCCGAGCTGGCCGCGCATCACGAGCGCGTCCTCGTGGATCACGGCGATGGGCTCCTCGGCCATCTCAAGAGGTGCCCTGGCGAGGCCGAGCGGGAGGGTCGCTGCGCCGAGGAGAGCGTCGACGAAGCGCTTCACGCCGGCCTCGACCGTCCCGTCGTTCAGGATCTCCACGACGCGCCCCCGGTCCGGCACGTCGGCGACGCGAGAGAGGCGTGCGGCGAGCGCGTCGGCATCCTCGCGCCCGCGCGCGGCGAGGCGGCTTCGCACCACCTCCGCAGGCGCCACGATCGACAGGACCACCGCCGTGCCCGCGAGGCGCACGAACTGCGGAACGGCGCGGCGCGAGGCGTTGACGACGACGTTCCGTCCCTCGCCGAGCGCATTGATGGCGTCGCGCCGGATGCCGTAGGCGAGGCCGTGGGCGCGCCAGGTGACGGCGAAGCGCCCCGCCGCCTCCGCGTGGGCGAAGGCGGCCTCGTCCATCGCCTCGTGATCCTCGCCCACCGCTCCGGCAGGCCGCGTGACGACGCGGCGCACGAAGCGGAAGGCCGGGTCGTGGCCGAGGCGGGCTCGCGCACCGTCGATGAGCGTGTCCTTGCCGACGCCGCTCGGGCCGACCACGAGGAAGAGGACGCCGCGGAAGGCGGGCGGAACGCCGGGTCCGGCGGGCGGGATGGTCGCCGCGTCCGTTCCAGTCGCCCGAGCGGGCCTCGCCCCCGCCATCTCCACGAACGGCACCTTTCCGCCTCCCGACCCACGCGCCACACTCTGCGCGATTCCATGACTTCCTGACGACGCCCGGCTGCAAGGCCGCACATTTGCGATGCCGCCGCGCGCTCGTCCACCGCTTCCCGCCTCGTGGCGCGCACCGCGGGCCGCTCACCGTGCCACCGGCCCTTGGCGCATCCGGATCACCGGCCCGGCCCGGCCGGGCTCCGCGAGGCGCGGCGTCTGTTCCGCGCCGGAATGGCGGCAGACCGACGGCCTGCGCGCCGTCATCCGCCGCAATCACCCCGTCCGTGCGGACCGCAGTCTGGGGCCGGCGCGGGCGCGCGACCGGATGCACGTCATATGGGGAACGCGCCGCCTTGCGCGCGTTCCGGGGAAGGCGGGGCGGCTGCCACGACGCCGCATGCGGACGAGCGCGACCGAGACTGCAGGCCGCCGCGGGCGAGGCGCCGGGCGGGCGCGGTGCCCGGCGGAGGCGCTCCCCGCCGGTCGGGCGCGGGAAGTGGGCCGCGCTGCCGCAATTGGCGCCGGCCGAAGCCGGAGGTGTGGGCGGTGGGAGCGCTGCGGAAAGATGGGTGGCCGGCGTGGCGCTGGCCGCTGCGGGGGCGCAAGGAAAAGGCCGGACCGGCGCGATTTGCGCCCGTCCGGCCCGGTCGTTCCGTCACGGAATGGTGCCGTGCGGGTCAGTGCTTCAGGTTGCGCCAGAGCTTGCGCTTCGTGAGATAGATCAGCACCGCGAAGACGGCGAGGAAGACCATCACGCGGAAGCCGAGCTCCTTGCGCTCCTCGAGCTTGGGCTCCGCTGCCCACATGAGGAAGGCGGAGATGTCGGCGGAGTACTGCTCGATGGTCTCGGGCGAGCCGTCCGTGTACTCGATCTGCCCGTCACGGAGCGGCGGCGGCATCGAGATCCACGGGCCGGCCATGAACACCGGGTTGTACCACTTGGCCGGCACAGGCTCCACGTCCTCGGGGGGCTCCTGGTAGGCGAGGAGGAGGGCGTAGAGGTAGTCCGGACCGTTCTCGGCGTAGCCGGCGAAGGCATCGACGACGAAGTTGGGGAAGCCGCGCTGCACCGCACGCGCTTTCGCGATCAGCGAGAAGTCTGGCGGGTAGGCGCCGCCGTTGGCCGCTGCCGCAGCGATCTTGTTGGGGTAGGGGCCGGGGATGCGGTCCGTCAGCTCGGGCTGGCGCTCGAACGGGCGGCCCGTCTCGTTGGAGATGTCGGTGATGCTATAGGGCCATTCCGCCGCAAGCGCCTTGACCTCGTCCTCGGAGAAGTTGGGTCCCGACGCGTCGGCCAGGTTGCGGAAGGCGACGAGCTCCATCGAGTGGCAGAAGGCGCACGCCTCCACGTAGACCTTGAAGCCGCGCTGCAGCTGCGCCTGGTCGTACTGGCCGAACACGCCGGCGAAGGTCCACTCCTGCTGCTCGACGGGCGCGAGCGACTTCGGGGCGGCGAGCGCCGGGCCTGCCGCGGCGCCCATCGCGAGGGCGACGCCCAGTCCGAGGCCCGCGAGACGGGGGGCGAGGCCCCCCGCGATGATCCTGGTCAGAGCCATGGTGTTCAGTCCTTCCTCGGCGCTGCCGGTGCCACGTCGCCCGGGGTTCCAGCGCCTGTGACGGGGCTGCGGTTCTCGACCCGCGGCAGTGCCGGTGTCCTTGGCCGCTGCCCCTTCCATACCCAGTCCTGCTCCTTCGGGTCGGGAAGTCCGTCGTCGTGTCCGAGGACGGATTCGGCGATGGAGTTCGGCACCGGCTTCGGTCTCTCGATGAGGCCGAGCACCGGCATGATCACCAGGAAGAACGCGAAGTAGTAGATGGTGAAGACGCGCGCGAGGATCACGTAGATGCCTTCCGCCGCCTGCGCGCCGAGCCAGCCGAGCGCAAAGCAGGTCACCACGAAGCCCCAGAACGCGATCTTGTAGAGCGGCCGGTAGGTGGCCGAACGCACCTTCGACGTGTCGAGCCAGGGCACGAACAGGAGCACCAGAAGCGCGCCGAACATCAGGACGACGCCGCCCAGCTTGTCCGGCACGGCACGCAGGATCGCGTAGAAGGGCAAGAGATACCACTCCGGCACGATGTGCGCGGGCGTCACCAGCGGGTCGGCCGGGATGTAGTTGTCCGGATGCCCGAGGTAGTTCGGAATGTAGAAGACGAAGTACGCGTACAGGAGCATGAACACCACGAGCGCGAAGAGGTCCTTGATCGTGATGTACGGATGGAAAGGCACCGTGTCCTTGGTCGACTTCACGGAGACGCCTGTCGGGTTGTTGTTGCCCGAAACGTGGAGCGCCCAGATGTGCAGCACGACGAGGCCCGCGATGACGAACGGCAGGAGATAGTGGAGCGCGAAGAAACGGTTCAGGGTCGGGTTGTCGACCGCGAAGCCGCCCCACAGCCACTCGACGATCCCCGGCCCCACCAGCGGGATCGCGGAGAAGAGGTTGGTGATGACGGTGGCGCCCCAGAAGGACATCTGGCCCCAGGGCAGGACGTAGCCCATGAACGCCGTCGCCATCATCGCGATGAGGATGATGACGCCGAGAATCCACAGGATCTCCCGCGGCGCCTTGTAGGACCCGTAGTAGAGGTTGCGCGCGATGTGGAGGTACACGGCGATGAAGAACATCGACGCGCCCACCGCGTGGATGTAGCGGATCAGCCAACCGTAATTGACGTCGCGCATGATGTGCTCGACGCGCTCGAAGGCGATGTCCGTGTTCGCCGAGTAGTGCATGGCGAGCACGATGCCCGAGACGATCATCGTCACGAGCATGAACGTCAGGATGGCGCCGAAAGTCCAGAAGTAGTTGAGGTTCCGCGGCGTCGGGAAGTCGACGGCCTGCTCGTTCATCAACGAGAAGATTGGCAGGCGCGAGTCGATCCAGCGGACGACCTTGCTCTTCGGCTGGAAACTCGATGTGCTGTGACCGGCCATGTCGCTCCCCAAATCAGCCGACAACGATCGTGCTGTCGGAGGTGAAATTGAACGGTGGAATGTGCATGTTCTCCGGCGCGGGGCCGAGGCGGATGCGTCCCGCATGATCGTAGTGGGATCCGTGGCACGGGCAGAACCAGCCGCCGTAATCGCCCTGCTGGCCGAGCGGCACGCAGCCGAGGTGCGTGCAGATGCCGATCTGCACCAGGTACGCCCCCCGCTCCGGCGCCGCCCTGTTCTCGTCGGTCGCGGGCGCGTCGGCGGCAAGGTTCGCGTTGCGCGCCAGCTGATCGGGAAGGTCGTCGATCGCGGTGCTCTTCGACGCCTCGATCTCCGCCTCGGTCCGGTGACGGATGAAGACGGGCTTGCCCCGCCACATCACCGTCATGGATTCGCCGACGCCGAGATCGCCCACGTTCACCTCGATGGATGCCAGGGCGAGCTGCGACGCGTCGGGGTTCATCTGGTCGATGAAGGGCCAGGCGAGCCCGGCCACCCCGACGGCGCCGACGGCACCCGTCGCGATGTACAGGAAATCGCGCCGCGTCGGCTCGCCTTCCCCGTCGGTCTGTTGAATCGTCGCCACGCTACCTTCTCCTCGTTCTCGTCCAGGCGCCCAACACAACGCATGTGCATCCCGACGTGCCACCTGTCCAGAGCACAAGCGGTCTGACACTCTGTCGCAAAGTCTTCTAAACCTGCCGTCGTTTTTGAAAAGCCCGAAAAGCGGCTCCGCGGCCGATCGGTTCGGGACGAGCCGGCGGCGCGGCATCATCGCTTGCCTGGCTGGCGCGAACCTGCCAATCGAAGCGGCATGGACGTCGCCCTCCACGAGCCCGACATCCCCCAGAACACGGCGGCCATCCTTCGCACAGCCGCCTGCCTCGGCGCGCGGGTCCACATCGTCGGCCCCGCCGCCTTCGACCTGTCGGACAGGGCGACACGGCGCGCAGGGCTTGACTACGCCCACCGCGCGCCACTCGTGCGCCACGCGGACTTCGCCGCGTTCCTCGCCACCGTCTCCAGCCGCGTCGTCCTCTTCACCACGCGCGCGCGCACGATCGTAACCGACTTCGCCTTCGCGCCGGACGACGTGCTCCTCTTCGGCAGCGAGAGCCGCGGCGTGCCGGACGCCGTCCACGCCGCGTGCCCTCACGCCGTGCGCATCCCGCTTGCGCCCGGTGCGCGCTCGCTCAACCTCGCCGTCGCCGTGGGCGTCGGCCTCTTCGAGGCGCTCCGCTGCTGCGGCGCGCTCACCGCGAAAGGACCGTCATGAACGCCGACGCGCCCGTGAAGGGCGGGCCGAAGCCCGATGAGGCCACGCTCGCCGAATGGCAGGCCCGCGCCCGCGCCTGGTTCGAGCGCCTCAGGGACGACATCCACGCCCTGTTCGAGACCCTCGAGGACGAGGCGCCCGGCGAGGCCCCTGCAGGCCGCTTCACCCGCGAGCCCTGGGAGCGCAAGGACCACGACGGCTCCGACGGCGGCGGCGGCGTGATGGGAATGATCCGCGGGCGCCTGTTCGAGAAGGCTGGCGTCCACACCTCCACCGTCCACGGCACCTTCTCGGAGGCCTTCCGCGGCCAGATCCCGGGCTCGGCGGAGGACCCGCGCTTCTGGGCGTCCGGCATCTCCCTCATCGCCCACCCCTGGAACCCGCACGTTCCGACGGTCCACATGAACACGCGCTACGTCGTCACCACGCGCCAGTGGTTCGGCGGCGGGGCCGACCTCACACCGATGCTCGACCGGCGCCGCGGCCAGGACCACCCCGACACGGTCCTCTTCCACGAGGCGTTCGAGACGATGTACGCCCGCCATCCGACCGGGGACTACGCGCGCGACAAGGCCTGGTGCGACGACTATTTCTCGCTCCCGCACCGCGGCGGGGAGATGCGCGGCATCGGCGGCGTCTTCTACGACTACCGCGCCACCGGCGACTGGGAGGCGGACTTCGCCTTCACCCGGGACATCGGCCGCACCTTCATGGAAGCCTACGCGGCCATCGCCAGGCGCACCATGCACGAGCCGTGGACCGAGGCCGACCGGGAGGAGCAGTGCATCCGCCGCGGCCGCTACGTGGAGTTCAACCTCCTCCACGACCGCGGCACCATCTTCGGCCTCAAGACGGGCGGCAACACTGTCTCCATCCTGTCGTCGATGCCGCCGACGGTGCGCTGGCCCTGACGGCGAAACGACACGGGAGGGAAGGCACGATGGCGCTCCTCGCGATCACGAGCCCCCGACGGTGAGCCCCTCGCCGGAGACGTGGTGGCGGGACGCAGCGCCCGATCCCGGCGCGCGGCTCGTCAGCCCCGCCGCGGAGCGCAACGCCGCGCCCATCATGGAGGCGCTCGCCACCCGCCTTCCGCCGTCCGGCCGCGTCCTCGAGATCGCGAGCGGCAGCGGCCAGCACGCCCGCCGGTTCGCCGAGCGCTTTCCCGACCTCCTCTTCCAGCCGAGCGACCCCTCGGCGGCGGCGCGGGAGAGCATCGTCGCCTGGGTCTGTGGCATGGCGAACGTCGCACCGCCGCTCGACCTCGACGTGGCGGCGCCGGACTGGCCGGAGCGGGCGGGCGGTCCCTTCGAGGCGATGATCGCCGTCAACCTCGTCCACATCGCGCCGTGGGAGGCCTGCCGCGGGCTGATGGGCGGCGCCGCGCGGGCGCTGGTGCCCGGCGGTCGCCTCTTCCTCTACGGCTGCTTCAGCGCGCGCGGGCGGCACCTGTCCGGGAGCAACGCCGTCTTCGACGCCCACCTGCGGGCCGAGAACCCGCTCTGGGGTGTGCGCTCCGTGGAGGAGACGGCCGCCGAGGCTGCCGCCCGCGGCCTCTCCCACGCCGAGACGATCCCGATGCCGGCGAACAACATGATGCTCGTCTTCCAAGCCTGACGCGCGCCCGGGGCGATCTGCCGGCGCGGCTCACAGCGGCGCGACGATCCGCGCGGCGGGGTCCTCGATCTCGTGCAGCCGGCGGGCTGCTGTCTGGGCGATCCTCAGGGTCATCGCGCGCCGTGCCGGGGCGGGTAGGCGGCGCACACGCGCCTCGCGCACCACCTCCGCCTCGTAGCCGTCCGTCACGATGAGGCCCTCCTCGGGCGGGAAGACGTCGCCGGTCTCGGGGGTCGTCGCGAAATAGAAGCGGTCGCACGCGGCGAGGTAGTGATGCCACTTCGCGTCGGCCCGGTAGTCGGCGAGGCAGGACTTGATCTCTACGATCGTCACCTCGCCGCGCTCGTCGATGGCGACGAGATCGGCCCGTCTTCCGCTGCCGAGGATGAGCTCCGGAACGACGGCGGCGCCGAGATCGCGCAGGAGGCGGCCGACGCCGCGCCGCACCTTGAGCGCTGCCGGCGACTGGCGACCGTCCACCAGGGGCTCGACGTCGAACGGGGCGAGAAGGGACATGACGCACTCACACGCTTTCGTCAGGCGCCCCCATCAAGCGCGCGGCGGCGCGCGAGCGCAAGCCGCGACGTCTCAGAGGAGAGCCCACCCCGCGGCGCCGGAGAGGATCACCACGATCCACGGCGACACGGCCCACTGCCGCAGCGCCACGAAGGCGGCAATGGCGAGGACGAGCGCCTCCGCCGAGCCGACGCCGCGGGTGAAGACGGGGTCGTGGAACGCCGCCGCGAGGAGGCCGACGACCGCGGCGTTGACACCCGCCAGCATCCGCCGCGCGAGCGCCGCCCGCCGCAGGTCCTCCCAGAACGGCATGACGCCGAGGACGAGGAAGAGGGAGGGCAGGAAGATGCCGACGAGCGCCACCGCCGCCCCCGCCGGGCCGCCGAACGGCTCGGCCACCGCGCCGAGGAAGGCGGCGAAGGTGAAGAGCGGCCCCGGCACCGCCTGCGCCGCGCCGTAGCCGGCGAGGAACGCGCTCTCGTCCACCATCCCAGCGAACTCGCCCTCGAGGAGCGGCAGCACCACGTGGCCGCCGCCGAACACGAGCGCGCCGGCGCGATAGGCGCGGTCGAGAAGGTCGAGCGGCGGCGCGAGATGGGCTGCGAGCGGCAGGCCGAAGAGGAAGACGAGGAAGAGGACGAGCGCCGCCACGCCCACTGTGCGGCTCACCGGCGCTGGCAGGTGCGCTGCCGGCTCGGCCGGCGCCACGTCCCGCAGGAGGAGCCCCGCAAGCGCCCCCGCCGCGATCACGAGGAGCATCGCGACGGACGGGTCGGGGGCGAGCAGCATCGCGGCCGTCGCGGCGGCGGCGATGGTCGCCCTCTCCCGCGTCGCCGCCAGCGAACCCGCCATCCCGAGGAGCGCGTGCGCCACGACGGCGACCGCGGCCGCCTTGAGGCCGAGGAGCCAGCCCGCACCCTCGGCGACGCCCACCGTCCCGAGGAGGAGGCCGAAGGCCGCGAGCGCGATCGCCGAGGGCAGCGTGAAGGCGGTCCACGCCGCGAAGAGGCCCGAAAGCCCGGCGCGGCGGAGCCCGATCGCCATTCCCACCTGGCTCGACGCGGGACCCGGCATGAACTGGCAGAGCGCCACGAGGTCGGCGTAGGCCTCGTCCGTCAGCCAGCGCCGCCGCTCCACGAAGGCGGTGCGGAAGAAGCCGAGGTGCGCCACCGGCCCGCCGAAGGATGTGAAGCCGAGCGGCAGGAAGGCGAGAAGCACCTCCGCCGCCGTCCCCTCCCTGATGCGCGCCCTCGCCTCGTCCGCCATGTCGTTCTCCGGTGCCCGGGTGCCTCCGTGGCCCGGCGGCATGACAGGACGATGACGGAGCGCGGCGCAACGGTGCCGCGGATCGCGCCACGGCATCATGCCCCGCCTGCAGTCTGCCGACGGCCAGCCGGAAGGAGCGGTGCGGCGCAGGGCGCGCCCCTCCGGCGTGGCCGGGAATGCATCGGCAGACCGCACATGACCCGCCTCGAGGAATGCCGTCCTGCCATGATGCCCGGCAGTGCCCTGATCCGAAGGAGAACGCCGCTTGCGGGTCGGCCCCCGGCGGCCCACCTCATGAGGAACGAGCTTGTGACCCGGTGTCGCATTGGCGGCCCGGGGGGCTGCATCCAACGTCAGGAGAATGATCCGCATGCACGGACTGCGCATCCTCGCGCTTCTCGCGGCCACAGCCATCGTCCCGGCCGCGCACGCGCAGACCGCCGCGCCGGAGACCGAGGCGCCGGCCGAAATCGTCGAGACCGCCCCCATCGAGGCGCCGCCCGTGGAGGAGGGGACCGGCGACGATCTCGTCTCCATCGTGGGCGACACGCCCTACGTGACCGTCCAGCCGGAAGGCTTCCTGTTCTCGAGCGACCTCGTGGGCGCCGACGTCTACGGCCTCGAGGACGAGAAGATCGGTGACATCAACGATCTCCTGATCGACGGCGAGGGCCAGGTGGCGGCCGTGGTGATCGGCGTCGGCGGCTTCCTCGGGCTTGGCGAGAAGGACGTCGCCGTGCCGCTCGAGACTCTCGACGTGGCGGTCGAGGACGACGCTCTCGTCCTCCACCTCGCGGCCACCGAGGCCGAGCTCCTCGAGGCCCCCGTCTTCGCCCGTGCGGACGGGACGACGACGGACAGGCTCGGCCAGTTCGAGCGCGCCTACGAGGGCGCGCGGCGGGATGCCGAGGCGGCCCTCGAGGTCGCCGGGGAGCGAGCCGGCCAGATCTACGAGGAGGCCGCCCGCGAGGCCGAGGTGCTCGCCCGCGAGGCGCAGTCGGAGGCCTCCCGCTTCATCGAGCGGAGCCGCGAGGCGCTGCGCGTCCTGCGTGGGGAGCCCGAGGAGGAGCCCGTGGAGCCCGCCCCCGCACAGTAGGGGCCTGTCGCCCGAGCCCGCGGCCGGCCGGCGGCGGCCGGCCGCGGGCTCTTCCAGGATGCGCCGCAGGATGCGCCGCTCTCTCAGGCGCGCGCGACGCGGCGGCGCTCGGCGACGATGCGCTCGAGGAAGGTCGTGAGGTCGTCGGTGACGTATTCGACGTGCGGCGCCGTGCGCCCCTCGAGCTCCCAGTCCTCCCGGAAGACCTCGCGCGTCCCCTCAGGCACCACGAGCACCGTCCGCATGCCCGCCTCGTGCGGAACCTTCAGGTTGCGCGACAGGTCCTCGAACATCGCCGCCCGCGTGGGGTCGATGCCGTGCTTTTCCCAGAAGCGGGCGTAGGTGTCGGCGTGGGGCTTCGGGACGAGGTCTGCGGCGACGATGTCGAAGATGTCCTCGAAGTGGTCGTGGATGCCGAGGCGGTCGGCGATCTTCTTCGCGTGGGCGACCGTGCCGTTGGTCATGATGAAGCGGCGGCCCGGCAGCGCCTCGATGGCGGAGGCGAGGCGCGGGTTCTCCTCCACGCGCGAGTGGTCGATGTCGTGGACGAACTCGAGGAAGCCGTCGGGATTGATCCCGTGCTCCACCATCAGCCCGCGCAGGGTGGTGCCGTAGCGGCGATAGTAGTCCTTCTGGAGGCGGTGCGCGGCGTCGCGCTCTAGGTCGAGGAGGCGGGCGACGTAGTCCCCCATCTTCCTGTCCACCTGAGCGAAGAGATCCGTGTGCGGGGGATAGAGCGTGTTGTCGAGGTCGAAGATCCAGGTCTCGACGGGGCAGAACGGGGAAAGGTCGCGCGGGTTCTCGGTTGGCGCCTCGGATGGAAGCGGCGAGGTGTGACTCATGGCGAGACCTTCCTTTCGCGCCGCGATCGGACGGCCGCGGGCGTGGGAACATGCCACATTTCGCGCCGGAGGAAAGGTGAGTCCTTCCCTCGGGCGGATCGTCAGCGGGTGATGAGGGTGCCCGCGCCGCCGTCGGTGAAGAGCTCGAGGAGGACGGCGTGGGGCGTCTTGCCGTTGAGGATGACGACGCCCTCGACGCCGCGCTCGAGGGCGGCGATGCAGGTCTCCACCTTGGGCACCATGCCGCCGTGGATGACGCCCGAGGCCATCAGGCGGCGCGCCTCGGCGACGGTCAGCTCGCGGATGAGCTGCCTGTCGCCGTCGAGGACGCCGTCGACGTCCGTCAGGAAGAGGAGCCGCGTCGCGCCCAGCGCGCCGGCGATGGCGCCCGCGAAGGTGTCCGCGTTGATGTTGTAGGTCTCCCCGTCGGCCCCTTCCGCCACGGGCGCGATGACGGGGATGATTTCCTGCCGGGCGAGGACGTCGAGAACGTCCCGCCGCACCTCCACCGGCTCGCCCACGAAGCCGAGGTCCAGCACCTTCTCGATGTTGGAGTCCGGGTCGCGGGTCGTGCGCTTCAGCGGCTCGGCGAGGACCATGCGCCCGTCCTTGCCGGAGAGGCCGATCGCCTTGCCGCCAGCGGCGTTGATGGTGCGCACGATGTCCTTGTTGATGGCGCCGGCGAGGACCATCTCGACGACCTCGACGGTCTCGCGCGTCGTGACGCGGAGCCCGTCCCTGAACTCCGAGACGATGCCGAGCCGGTCGAGCATCCTGCCGATCTGCGGTCCGCCGCCGTGGACGACGACGGCGCGGATGCCCGCCAGCGTCAGGAGGACGATGTCCTCGGCGAAGTCGGCCGCGAGCTCCGGGTCGCCCATGGCGTGGCCGCCGTACTTCACGACGATGGTCGTCTCGTCGTAGCGCAGCATGTAGGGGAGCGCCGTCGCGATGATCTCGGCGCGGATCTGTGCGTCTGCCGGCAGGTTGTCGGGCGTCGTCGCGGGGCGGTCGGTCATCGGGGGGTCCTCGTCTCGCCCGCGAGGTAGCGCGGCGACGCGCCGCCGCGCAAGGCTCGGCTCGGCCCGCCCGGGAACAGCACCGGGTTGAGGAACTCCGCGAGCGCGGCGTTGGAGAGGCGCCGCACGGCCTCGTCTGCGCCGATGAGGTAGCCCTCGCGGCTCGCGCAGAAGGCGAGGATGGCGGCCCGCATGGCGGCGTCCGTCATGAGAAGGCCCGTGCGCGCGTCGCGCACCGTGCCGTCGGCCGCGACGCTGAAGCGGCAGGCCGCGATGTGGGTCGGCGCGCGCCAGCGTCGCGTTCCGCCGTCCCAGCGGTGCATGGCGTCGTAGCGGCGGACCGTGACGGGCGAGCCGCCGCCCTCGAGGTCCTGCGCAAGGTCCGCGCAGGCTTCGCCGTCCATGATCGCATCGCGCTCGCCCCACAGCATCAGGACGGGGGCGCCCGTGGTCTCGGGGTTCTCGAAGCGGGCGATGCAGGGCCCGTAGAAGGCGACGTGGGCGGCGAAGGCGCGGGCCGGCGCATAGGCGTCGACCACCTGCCTGTACGCCGCGAAGACGGAGGACATGCCCCCGTAGGAGAAGCCGATCAGCGCCACGCGGGAGGCGTCGACGTCCGGCCGCGCGTCGAGCCAGTCGAGCGTCGCGAAGGCGTCCGCGAGCGCCATCGCCTCCGTGATGGTCATGATCCGCTCGACGAACCGGCCGCCGCCCCGCGCGCCGAACACGTCCACCACGGCGACGGCGACTCCCTGCGCGGCGAACTCGCGGGCATAGCGCCCCTCCCGCGCGCCGCTCACCCCGCCAGCGCCGTGAAGAAGCACCACGGCCGGCGCAGGCCTCTCCGCGCTCGCACCGCGCGCCGGGTGGAAGGTGACGCGCGCGGTGGTCGCCGGCGCCGCGCCGACCTCTGTGAGGGAGAAGGGGCTCGCGCTGATGATCTGCGGCCGCTCCGTCACCGCCTCGTCCCACGCGACGGCCGGCCAGTCTCCGCTCCGCGCGAGCTCCGCCGCGGCCGGCGCCGCCAAGACGGCGCAGACGACGGCGGCCGTGAGGGCGCGAGCCAGGGCGGGGCGGTGCGGCATCATTCGGCTCCTGTCTCGACGCGGGCATGGCATCCGTATTCGCGCGCCCCGCACTGCGCGTCCACCGGTTCGGCAAAGGGGGGGCGCGAGCCCGACCGCCCGTCGCAGCCGGTCCTTCCAAAGGCGCCGGAGATGACTGCGCGGGAGGTCGGCCGCGGCCTTATCGTCTACCGGCCCCGCGATGGCGTCCTGCGAGACGTATCGCCGCGGCGGGCCCGACGTGCCGCGTCCGCATCACGGAGGCGCGCGAGGCGATCGCCGGCACCTTGCGGCGCAACGGGCTCCGGCGGCTCGCCGGGGACATGATCGCCCCTGCCGTCCGGCGCGGCCGGGACACGCCATCGCATTCCCGTGCGCGCCACTCCGGGGGTGCCGGGCCGGTCGATCCGTCGTCCGTCACGGGCGCGATGAATCGTTCCGGGCTTCATCCGCAGCCGAAACATGCAACGGTTCGGGGCGACTGAAAGCGGCACCCCCAGTGGGCGCTCAATGGCTGCCCAAAAGAAATTCGAGGCGCCGCATTTCCCAATTAAAATCAATGGCTTGCTCGGTGTCCTGATTTGTCTCCCGGCCATGGATCTGCTAGCTTTCCGGGCAGTCGGAGCCCGTCCGGCTGCCCATCGGGAGACCTCCATGACTGCACAGATACCTGAAAGGCTGATTCATCGCGGCAAGGAGATGGAGCTCTGCGCGGATCCGCTCCACGACTACCTGCGCCGGCTGCCCAAGGCGCGCAGGCCCGCGTTCGAGGTGACCTCGACGGCGCTCTGGCGGGGCTACGTCGGCACGTGGGAGATCGTCGGGAACCGCCTCTGGCTCGTCGCGCTGGAGGGGGTCGTGAAGACCGACGCCGGCTTCGAGGAGGTCGACCTCGCCGCGGCGTTCCCCTGGCGCCGCGGCCCGATCCACGCGACGTGGGTTGACGACATCCTGCGCTGCCCGGAGGGACGGCTCCGCTCATACATGCATGCGGCGTTCCAGAGCGTCTACGAGCGCAGCAGGGAGTTCGACGTCGTCGGCGGCATCGTCCGCAGGGAGGTGCTCGTCCACTGCGCGCCGCCGTCCATCGTCTACGAGATCATGCCGGACGGGCGGCGGCGCTACCTCGGCGAGCGGATCGTCGCGCCGTCTGGCCACGCCTTCGACCCGCCCGAGGCGCCCGAGGCCGATCCCTTCCCCGCAGACGCGCCCGTCGAGCCCTGGCGGCTCTGGGGCGATCCCGACTGGGGACTCGAGAGCGAGGAGGGCTACGCGGTCCTCGCCGAGACCACCTTAATTCATCGCGCCGACGCCGAACGCTGAGCCGCGGCGCCGCAGCGCGGGGAGGGCCGCCATCGCCGGCGGCCCTTCCGGCACACCCGCTTGACCGCCGGCGCGCCATGGCGGACGTCTCCTCGTCGGCCGCCTCCGTCGCCCCGCTCCGCCGTGGTCCGCCGGACGGCCTCGACCCGCGGCAGCCCGGACGGAGACATCATGGCCGACCCCCTCCACTTCGACATCGACGGCGAGCGGCTGATCGCCGACCTCAGGGCGCTTGCCGCCATCGGCGCCTGCGGGACCGGAGTCGACCGCGTCGCGTTCTGCGACCTCGACATCGAGGCCCGCGCCTTCGTCGCGGCCCGCTTCGCCGAGGCCGGGCTCGCCGTGGAGACGGACCGCTTCGGCAACGTCCTCGGCCGCTGGCCCGACGCTGACCGCGCCGTCCTCATCGGCTCGCACACGGATACCGTCCCGCGGGGCGGCTGGCTCGACGGTGCGCTCGGCGTCCTCTACGGGCTCGAGATCGCGCGCTCCATGAGGGAGGCCGGGATCGCCCCCGCCGTCGGCGTCGACGTGATCGACTTCTCGGACGAGGAGGGCACGTTCATCCCGTGCCTGGGCAGCCGCGCCTTCGTCGGCTCCCTCGGCGAGGAGGAGATCGCCGCAGCCTCCTCCGCAGGACGCTCGCTCGTGGAGGCCATGGACCGCCCCGAGCTCGCCGGCGCGCCGCTCCGCCTCGACCCCGCCCGCCACGTCGCCTACCTCGAGGCGCACATCGAGCAGGGGCCGCGGCTCGAATCCACGGGAATTCCCGTCGGAGTCGTCACGGGCTTCGTCGGCATCCGCCGCGTGTTCGTGACCGCGAAGGGCGCCGCGGATCACGCCGGGACGACGCCGATGGGCATGCGCCGCGACGCCGGCGCGCCGCTCTTCCGCCTCGCCGCCTGGGTCGCCGAGGCCTTCCCGAAGGCCGCCGCGGCGGACACCGTGTGGAACATCGGCGAGGTGAGGCTCGACCCCGGCGCCGCCAACGTCGTGCCGCGCGAGGGCCGCCTCGTGATCGAGTTCCGCGACACGGACGGCGCCGTCCTCGACCGGCTCGAGGCGATGATCCGCGAGGAGGTCGCCCGGATCGACGCCGAGAGCGCGGCGGACCTTTCGCTCGCGGTCCCGACCCGCATCCCGCCGATGCCGACGGACGGGGCCGTGCGCGCCGCCATGGCGGACGCTGCCCGAGACCACCAGCTGGCGTCCATGGAGATGCCGTCGGGCGCGGGCCACGACGCGATGATCCTCGCGCCGCACGTGCCTTCGGGGCTCCTCTTCGTGCCGAGCATCGGCGGCAAGAGCCATTCGGTGGAGGAGGACACGGCGGAGGAGGACATCGTCCGCGGCTGTCGCGTGATGGCGCGGGCGGTGGCCCGGGTGATCGCCGGGGCCTGACGGCCCGCGAAGGCCTTTCCGGCCGGCGCTCCGCCTGTTCGTTGGCGGCCGTGTCGTGCGTCGTGCGATGGGTCTCGTCGAGACGCCCCTTCTCGACGGGTTCGCACGCGGCGCAGCAGTGCCCGGAAAACCCTGAGCTCGCGGGAGCGCAGGAACCGTGCGACATCGGCCGGATTGAGCGTCTTCGCTGCGCCCGAGGCGGCGCAGGATGCTCGAGGGCCGAGGCAAGTTGCTGGAGTCCCGTGATGGCGAGGGTGACTTGCTCCCTCTACCAGAACGCCGGGTCGTCCAGCGCCGCGACGCACCTGCAGGGGCCTTCAAGGGCCGGCATCCCGCCGCCCGAGAGCGACTGCCCGAGCCAGCCGTGCGGCTGCTTCAGCTTGAACGGCGCGGGCGCGAGGTCTTCCGTGATCGGCGCGAAGCCCAACTTTCCGTAGTAGTTCGGGTCTCCGTAGGTGATGGCAATGTCGACGCCCGCCGCCCTCAGTGCGGCGAGGCCGTGGGCGATCAGCCGCTGGCCGATGCCCTGCCCCTGCCTGTCGGTCGCGACGGCGACAGGCCCGAGCACGAACACGTCCCGCCCGTCCCCCTCGTAGGAGAGGCGGGAAAAGATGATCGCGCCGACGATCGCCCCGTCCTCCGCCGCGGTGAAGACGAAGAGGTCTTCTCCCGGTGTGCCGTCGAGGAGATTGCGCGCGATGTCGCCGATCAGGGCGCCTTCGGCCGCGCCTTCCGAGGCGGTGAAGACGGCCCTGAAGAGGTCGACGATCTCCCGTTCGCGCCCTTGCGTGCCCGCAGGGAGATCCATTCCGTCCTCTCCGACAGGCCCGCCGCCGATCCCGTTCCGGCCGGCCGCCACGCCTCTTCCCCGATCGGCCCGATAGCGGACGCGCGGTTCCGCGGAAAGCTCGCGGAGATCGGCACCGGGCCGCGCGAGGCCGCCGTCAGTATGATTCCTGCAGCTGCACCTTCGAGTAGGCGCGGCCGAAGCGGGCCTCGAGGCGGCGCTGGACGAGGTCCCACAGCGTCGTCAGGATGAGGTAGTAGATCGCCGCCACAGCGAACAGTTCCAGCACCAGGAACTTCTCCTGGATGAGGATCTGAACGCGGCGCAGGATCTCCTCCATGGAGATGACCGAGGTGATCGACGTGGTCTTCAGGAGGCCGTTCACGCTGTTGCCGAGCGGGGGGATGATGATGCGCGCCGCCTGGGGCATCACGACGTAGCGCATCACCTGGCTGGGCGTGAGGCCGAGGGCGGAGCCGGCGTTCTTCTGCCCGGCCGGGACCGAGAGGATGCCCGAGCGGATGATCTCGGCGAGATAGGCCGCCTCGTTCAGGATGAGGCCGAGGAGGGCGGCCTCGAGCACCGAGAGGCGGATCCCGAGGGCGAGCGGCAGCCCCGTGTAGATGAAGAGGAGCTGCACGAGGAGCGGCGTTCCCCTGAACAGCCAGATGTAGGCCTGCGCCACCACCGAGACCGGCCGGAAGTGGGAAAGACGCATGAAGGCGAGGAGGACGCCGAGGATGAGGCCGCCCACCAGCGCGGCCGCCGTCAGCCCGATGGTGACGACGATCCCCCACAGAAGATACTCGTTGAAGAGGTAGTCGACGAACCCTTCGAAGTCGAAGAACTGCTTGTTCATGGGCCTCGCGTTCTCGGCTTGGCGGAAAGAAAAGAGGCGCCCGACCGAGGCCGGGCGCCAGTCGTGGGAGAGACCTTCGGAGCCCTTACTCGGAGGGGCCGCGGACGGAGAAGGGTTCCGTGTTGGCGAGGACGCCGTATTCGTCGAGCAGCGCCTTGTAGGACCCGTCCTCCATCATGTCGTTCATGACGTCGACGATGGCGCCCGCGAGCTCCTCGTTCGCCATCGCGAGGGCGACCGGCGTCGGGAAGAGGCCCGAGATGGCGCGGTCGAACTCGCCGCGCTTGGCGTACTCGGCGGCGGTGGAATCGATGGTGACCGTCGCGTCGGTCTGCCCGGCCCGCAGCGCCTGGTAGGCGGTGGCGAAGTTGTCGAAGGTGCGCACCTCCACCGGGTCGAGACCCTTCGCGGCGACCTCCTCGGCGAGAAGGCGAAGGCGCGCCTCCTCGAATCCGCCGATCTCGACGCCGACCACCTTGCCGGCGAGGTCGTCCACGGAGGCGATGTCCTCCGGGTTGCCGTCCGGCACGGAGACCGAGATCGCCTGGCTCTCGTAGGGCACCATCTGCATCATCGCGGCGCGCTCCTCCGTCCAGAAGATGCCGGTGTTGATGACGTCCCAGCGGCCGGCCTGGAGGCCGGGGATCATCGCCGAGAACTCGATGCGGACGTATTCCGGCTCGAGGCAGAGGCGCTCGGCGATCTCGTTGCCGAGGGTGATGCGCATGCCCTTCAGCTCGCCCTCCGAGTCCACGAACTGCATCGGCGGCAGCGTCGGGTTCGTGGACATGATGAGCTTGCCGGGCTCGATCAGCGCGGCGTCCGACACCTTGGGCTCGCAGTCCTGCGCGGCCGCCGCGGATGCGAGCGCGAGGCTTGCGGCGCCGGCCGCGAGGGTCGCGAGTGTCATTCTTGCCATATCTGTCGTCCTCTCCTTCGCTGGACGTGAAATCTTCATCGCTCAGGCGGCGGGCGCCGGGGCGAGGGTGCCGACGAGGCCCGCCGACGCCACCACGCGCGCGAGCTCGGCGCGCTCCGCCTCCGGCAGGGGCAGACGCGGCGGGCGTGGCGGCCCCGCGGGAAGGCCCATCATCGAAAGCGCCGCCTTGGTGGCCGACACGTAGCGGTGCCCGCCGACCCAGCGCACGACGGGGAGAATCCGCCGGTAGAGCGCGAGCGCGGCGTCGCGGTCGTTCGCGTCGACGGCGAGCTCGAACAGGCGCGCGGAGTCGCGCGGAATGATGTTCGAGCAGACCGCCACCCACCCGACGGCGCCGACCCAGAAGGACTCGTAGCCGAGGATTCCGGCGAAGACGTCGATCCGGTCGCCGGCGAGCTCCACGATGTCGCGCACCCGCGTCACCTCGAGCGTCGACTCCTTGATGGAGGTGACCGCGTCGATCCGCGACAGACGCGCCACGAACTCCGGCTTCATGTCGACGTTCGCCGTCGCGGGGTTGTTGTAGACCATGATGGGGAGGGAGATCGCCTCCCCGACGCGGCGGTAGTGCTCGAAGAGCTCATCCTCGGTCGGCGTCGAGTAGAATGGCGGGATGATCATCACGCCGTCGGCGCCCATCGCCTCCGCCTCGCGCGACAGGTCGATCACGTCGAGCGTCGATTCGGCGCCCGTGCCGACGAGGACGGGGACGCGGCCCGCGGCGGTCGCCACGCACGTCTCGATGATCGCCTGCCGCTCCTCGCGGCTCACCGACAGGAATTCCCCGGTCGAGCCGAGCGGGATGAGGCCGTGGATCCCCTCCGCGATCTGCCAGTCGACGAGGCGGCGGAGGGCGGCGTGATCCACCGCCGACCCGTCCTCGGTGAAGGGGGTGACGAGAACCGTGCAGGTGCCACGGAAGCGCTTCGTCATCGGGTCCTCTCGGCCGTTGCGTCGGCGGCATGATAGCGCGATCATGCAGAGTGTATACGATGAAAATATCAGCCGTATCTGCACAGAACATGGGCGGTTCCGCACATCCCTCCGCGCCGGCCGGGTGCTATATCGGCCCCATGCGCATCGTCCGCCGCCACGTCCGTCCGGCCGCCGAGCCGGTCAGCTTCACCTATGACGGGGCGCAGGTGGCCGCGCTCGCGGGGGAGACCGTGGCGGCCGCCCTCGCCGCCTCGGGACGCGCCGCGATCCGCCGCCACGAGCGCGCGCGGGACGGTGGCGCGGACTGGCGTGGCCTGTGGTGCGGCATGGGTGCCTGCTACGACTGCGTCGTCACCATCGACGGGCGGACCGGCCAGCGCGCCTGCCTCGCCAGGGTGCGCGGCGGCGAGGTCGTGCGCTCGCAGGCGCCCGCCGGAACGCCGGAGGACCCTCTCCGTCCCCTCGTCCCGCCCCCCGCGGGAGACCTTCCCGAGCGCGTGACGGACGTTCTGGTGGTGGGCGCGGGCCCGGCGGGGCTCGCGGCGGCCCTCGCGGCGCGCGAGGCGGGGGCGGACGTTACCCTCCTCGACGAGCGTGCCGATCCCGGCGGCCAGTACTACAAGCCCGTCGCCCGGTCCCACGCCGTCGACAGGGCGCCCGACCCGCAGTTCGCCGCGGGCGCCGCGCTCGCCCGGGCCGTGGCGGAGGCGGGCGTCACGATCCACCGCGGCGCGTCGGTCTATGGCGCATTCGCCGCGGACGAGGTGCTTGCCGAGGTGGACGGTGCGGCGGTCGTCTTCCGTCCCCGCCGTCTCGTGCTCGCGACCGGCGCCACGGAGCGCGCGATGCCCGTCCCAGGCTGGACGCTGCCCGGCGTCATGACGACCGGCGCGGCGCAGACGCTCGCCCGCTCCGCACAGGTCGCGCCCGGCCTGCGCGTCGTGATCGCCGGCAACGGGCCGCTCAACATCCAGCTCGCGACCGACCTCGTCGCCCACGGCGTCGAGGTGGCGGCCGTCGCCGAGGTGGCGCGGGCGCCGGCCGGGCGGGTCGCCGCGGCCCTCGCCGCGCTCGCCGCCGACCCCAGGAAGATGGCCGAGGGCGCGCGCTATCTCGCCGCGCTGCGCAGGGCCCGTGTTCCCCTCCTGTGGGGCCATGCGGCCGTGGCGGCGCACGGCAATGGGCGGGTCGAGACCGTCGATCTCGCCCCCGTGGCGCCCGACGGGACGCCGGATCGCGCGCGGATCCGCCGGATCGAGGCCGACGCGCTCGCCCTCGGCTACGGGTTCGTCTCGTCGCTGGAGATCGCCGTGGCGCTCGGCTGCCGGACCGAGCGGGACGGGCGCCATCTCGGCACCCTTCGCCTCGTGACGTCGAACACGGGAGAGACCACGGTCTCAGGCGTCTTCGCGGTGGGGGACGGTGCCCGCGTCGCCGGCGCCGACGTCGCGGAGGCGTCGGGGCGCATCGCCGGCGCCGAGGCCGCCCGACAGCTCGGCCTCGCGGCGCCCGGCACGCGCGCTGCCCGTCTGAGGCGGCGGCGCGCCGAGCGGTTCCAGAAGGCCCTCTGGACGCTGTTCGAGGCGCCCCCCGTGCGGCTCGACCTCGTTGCGGGCGAGACGATCCTGTGCCGCTGCGAGAGCATCGACTTCGCGACCATCCGCGGCGAGATCGACGCTGGCGCGAAGAGCCTCGCGGTCCTGAAGCGGCGCACGCGGCTCGGCATGGGCCGCTGCCAGGGGCGCACCTGCACGCCCCTCGCCGCCCGCCTCCTCGCCGACAGGCACGGGACGCACCCGCTCCACCCGCCGGCCTTCGCCCCGCGCCTGCCGGTGAAGCCGTTCCCGGCGGCGGCGCTCGCCGTGGAGAAGCCGGAGTGGGGCGGCCACAGGCGCGCCGGCTCGCCGAACCTCGCCCGCCCGGTCCCCGAGCCGCCTTTCGGGTCCGACGAGGCCGAGGTGGTCGTCATCGGCGGCGGCGTCGTCGGCGCGTGCGTCGCCTGCGAGCTCGCCTCCGCCGGGCGCGACGTCCTCATGGTGGAGCGGGACGACGTGAACCTCCAGGCCTCGGGCTCCAACGCCGGAAGCCTCCACGTCCAGCTCCTCTCCTTCGACTTCGGTGCCAAGGCCGAGGCGGGCGGCGGCCCCGCGGCGGCGACGCTCCCCCTCGGTCCGTGGTCGGTGCGGCTCTGGGAGGAGCTCGCCGAGGCGTGCGGGCGCGACTTCGAGATCCGCATCACCGGCGGCCTGATGGTGGCCGAGAGCGCGGAGGGGCTCGCGTTCCTGAAGGCGAAGGCGAAGCTCGAGCGCGCCTACGGCATCGAGGCCGAGATCATCGGCCCCAACGAGCTGCGCAACCTCGCCCCCGCGCTGGGGGAGAACCTCGTCGGCGCCGAGTACGCGCCGCAGGAGGGCAAGATCAACCCGCTGACCGCCACCTACAGCGTCATGAACGAGGCGCTGCGGCGGGGCGCCCGCATCCGCCGCTCCACGGACGTCGTCGCCATCGAGCGGAACAGCGCCGTCTGGGAGGTGCGCACCTCGCGCGGGACCGTTCGCGCCGGCATCGTCGTCAACGCCGCCGGGCCCTGGGCGCGGCCCGTCGGCACGATGGTCGGCCTCGACGTCCCCGTCCACTCCGCGCCCCTCCAGATGATCGTGACCGAGCGCGCGCCGAAGCTCGTGGACCAGCTCGTCGCCCACGCGGACCGTCATCTCAGCCTCAAGCAGCTGGATTCCGGCGGGCTCGTCATCGGCGGGGCGTGGACTGCGCGATACGCAGAGGCGCAGAACCTCAACGTCACCACGCGGCCGAGCGTGGAGGGCAACCTCTGGGTCGCTAGCCGGGTCCTGCCGCAACTCGCCGGGCTCCACGTCCTGAGGACGTGGGCGGGCATGAACGTCAACATCGACGGCGCCCCCATCGTGGGAGAGGCTCCCGGAACGCCCGGCTTCTACAACGCCGTCACCTCCAACGGTTACACCCTCGCCCCCGCCGTCGGCCGCATCACGGCGGACCTCATCGTCCGCGGCCGCACGGACGTGGACGTCACCCCCTACCGCCTCGACAGGTTCAGCGCATGATCGTCATCGACAACGTGTCCAAGTTCTACGGCGCCTTCCAGGTCCTGAAGGGGTGCACGACCCATGTGAACCGTGGCGAGGTGGTCGTCGTCTGCGGCCCATCGGGCTCCGGCAAGTCGACTCTGATCAAGTGCGTGAACGGCCTCGAGCCGTTCGATGCCGGATCCATCCGCGTCGGCGAGTTCGACGTCGGCGACCCGAACACGAACCTGTCGAAGCTGCGCGCCCGCGTCGGCATGGTGTTCCAGAGCTTCGAGCTCTTCCCCCACCTCACGATCACGGAGAACATCGTCCTCGCCCAGCGCAAGGTGCTCGGGCGGCCGCGCAAGGAGGCGGAGGAGAAGGCGATGGCGCTCCTCGCCCGCGTCGGCCTCTCGGACCAGGCGAGGAAGTATCCGGTCGGCCTCTCGGGCGGACAGCAGCAGCGCGTCGCCATCGCGCGGGCTCTCGCGATGGACCCGATGGCGATGCTGTTCGACGAGCCCACCTCCGCCCTCGACCCGGAGACCATCCACGAGGTGCTCGACGTCATGGTGAGCCTCGCGCGCGAGGGCATGACGATGATGGTCGTGACCCACGAGATGGGGTTCGCCCGCAAGGTGGCGCAGCGCGTCGTCTTCATGGACCACGGCGAGATCGTGGAGGACTGCCCGACGGAGGAGTTCTTCACCACCCGCCGCTCCGATCGGGCGCAGCGGTTCCTGTCGAAGATCCTGGCACACTGAGGTGGCGTTCGCGCAGACCGTGACGGGGCGGGTTCCGGCGGCGGCGCTCGGCGCCACGCTGATGCACGAGCACGTGCTGTGCGACCTGCGCCCGGTGGATGCGCGCGACGACGGGTCGCTCTCGCCGCCGATCACCATGGAGAACCGCTTCGAGGTCGACTACTTCCAGAACCGCCACCCCGTGAACATGTGGCTCGACGACGACCGCGCCGCCGCGCGCGACCTCGCGGCCCTCCGCGATGCCGGTGGAGGGACGCTGGTGGAGCTCTCCATCGGCGGCATCGAGCCGCAGCCCGAGCGTCTCGCCGCCCTCTCCGCGCAGACGGGCGTCGCCATCGTCGCGGGTGCCGGCTGGTACGTCGACGCCTTCCTCGACGACGGTGTGCGGTCGATGGACGAGGACGCCATCGCCGAGGCCATCGCCGGCCAGCTTCGCCACGGGGCGTGGGGGACCCGGGTCCGCGCCGGCATCATCGGCGAGATCGGCTGCACGTGGCCCCTTTCGCCCGTGGAGCGGCGGATGCTGCGGGCCGCAGCCCGCGTCCAGCGTGAGACCGGCGCCGCGATCACAGTCCATCCCGGCCGCCACCCGGACGCGCCGGAGGAGATCGCCGGCATCCTGGAGGCGGCCGGCGCCGATCCGTCCCGCACGGTCGTCGGCCACATGGACAGGACGATCTTCGACCGCGACCGCCTGTTGGCGCTCCTGCGCCGCGGCTTCGTCCTCGAGTGGGACTTCTTCGGGATCGAGACGTCGCAGTACTGGATGGCCGGGGAGGACCTCGACCTTCCGACCGACTACCAGCGGCTCGACCTCCTCGCCGACCTGATGGCGGCGGGCTTCTGCGAGCAGCTGGCGATCAGCCACGACATCTGCACCCGCACCCGCCTCCTCGCCTGGGGCGGCCACGGCTATCGCCACATCCTCGCCCACGTGGTCCCCCTGGCGCTGCGGCGCGGGTGGTCCGAGGAGGACGTCCACCAGATCCTGGTCGCGACCCCGGCGCGCCTCCTCGCCTACCTGCCGGAGGGGGAGGCGTGAGCGCCGTCCCGCGCGTCGAGACCGTCAGCCTCGGGCAGATGGCCTATGCGGCCATCAGGGCGATGATCCTCGAGCGCCGCCTCGCGGGCGGTGACGTCGTCGCAGAGGACAGGCTCGCCGCAGAGCTTTCCATCTCCCGCACGCCGGTCCGCGAGGCGCTCCTGTCCCTCAAGAGCGAGGGGCTCCTCGAGAAGGAGATGAACCGGCCGTTCCGCGTGCGCGTCGTCTCCAACCGCGAATACTTCCAGTCGATGCGGCTGCGCGAGCTCCTCGAGGGGGAGGCCATAGCCGCCGCCATCGGCCGCATCGACGCAGAAGCGCTCGCCGACGTCGAGCGCGACATGCTCGCCCTCGATGCCGACCCGTCCGCCCCCGCCGAGGTCCACTGGGCGGCGGACGAGAAGCTGCACGACATGATCGCGGAAGCGGCCGGCAACGATGTGATGGCGCAGATGATCCGGGACCTGCGCGTCACCACCCGCCTCTTCGAGCTCTCCGGCCTCCCCTCCCGCTTCAGGCCGGACACGCTCGAGCACCTCCACATCATCGCCCGCCTGAAGGAGGGCGACGCAGAGGCTGCGCGGGGCAGCATGAAGGCCCACATCCGAAGCCTCACCGACCATGTGCTGTCGGTGATGGCGAGCCTTTGAGGATCACGATGGACGAGGCCGCATTCGAGGCGATCGACGCCGCCGCGAAGGCCCGCGCGCACGAGAGCCTCGCGCTTCTCCGCGATCTCGTCGCCGCGGGCCGTGACGGTCCGCGCGCCGTGGAGGCCCTGATCTCCGGGGCGATGGAGGGGGCGGGCGCCACTGTCGAGGCCTTCGACTACGACCCGGCGGAGGTGCCGATGGTGGCGGAGTTCGCCGCCGAGGGCGTCGGCTCGGCGGGGACCGAGCGATGCATCCTCGGCCGTCGCGGGGGCGGGGGCGGGGGCGAGGGCGGGCGGAGCCTCATCCTCTTCGCCCATCCCGACGTCGAGCCCTTCCGCCCCGAGCCGGCATGGTCGAGCGACCCGTTCGCGCCGGTGGAGCGCAACGGGCGCCTTTACGGCTGGGGCGTCGCGGACGATCACGCGGGCATCGCCGTCATGATCGAGGCACTCGCCGTGCTCGCACGGGCCGGCCTCGCGCCTGCGGGGGACGTGACGCTCGTCGCAGCCCCCTCCAAGGCGCACCGGCGCGGGATTTCCGCCGCGCTCCACCGCGGCCTGTCGGCGGACGCTGCCGTCTACTGTCATCCCGCCGAATCGGGCAGGGGCCTCGACGAGATCAAGGCCTTCGCGCCGGGCGAGCTCCAGTTCACCGTCACAGTCGAGGGGCGACTTCCGGACACCGCCGAGCCCGCCCACACGGCCTTCGCTCACACCGCGGAGAATCCCTTCGACAAGGCGCTCGTCGTCGCCCGTGCCCTGCGCGCCGTCGACGAGGCGCGGGCCCGGAGGATCCGTCACCCCCGTCTCGAGGCGGCGATCGGGCGCTCGGCGAACCTTGCGATCACCCATGCCGCGGCCGGCGATCCCTCGCGCCTCTCCCGCATCGCTCCGAGCGCCACGCTCGGCTGCGCCATGACGCTCGTCCCCGGTGAGCGGCTCGACGAGGTGATGGCGGAGGTGGAGCGGGCCGTCGCCGGCGCGGCGGAGGAGGACGCATGGCTCTCGGCCCACCCGCCGCGGATCGCCTGGCTCGCGGGGGTGAGCGCTGCCGAGACGGAGGACGGCGACCCGCTCTGCCGGACGGCCGCCGCGGCGCTCGCCCGGTGCGGTGCCGCGCCGAAGGTGAACCCGCTCCACACCTCGAGCGACATCCGCAACCCCATCGTCCAGAAGGCCATCCCGACGGTGGGCTTCGGCCCGCTGTGCGGCGGGCTCACCATGTCGGGTCACGCCGACGAGTGGGTGGACATCGCCGACCAGCGCCGCGCCATCGTCGCGACGGCGGCTCTCGTGGCGGACTGGTGCGGCGTCATGCGCGTGTGAGGGCCGCGGCCGCCTCGCCGAGGGCTTCGGGCGCGCGTGACGGGCGGGCGAGGTGGCTCCGGGGAAGCGTCGCGCGCCTCGGCCATGCTCGGGGCTCACCCGCGACCGGGCAGCCCTCGCAAGCATCGAAGGAGCCGGCACGGGGCCGGCTCCTCGGGGTCTTCGGTCGGGTGCGGGGCTGTCAGCGGAACCCTTCGCCGATCGTCGAGCGCACGGGCGGCGGGAAGGCCCGCTCGTTCGCCGCCGCGAGGGCACGCCGTGAGTCCGGCGTCGGCCCGGCGGCGTTCACCGCCCTGAAGAGGCGCGCGGCCGCCTGCGGATAGCCCGCATTCTGGTAGGCGAAGCCCTGAAGGATCATGAGATCCTTCTGGAGCGGCGCGATCCTGCTCCGCTGGTCGAGATAGTGGAGCGCCTCGACGTAGCGGCCGTCCCGGTTCGCGGCGAGGGCGCGCTGGGTGAGGATCGCGATCTGGAGCTCCGTGCGCCGCGGACGGGAGAGCGGCGCCTGGGTCGCGGTCACCGCCGCCTCGCTCGTGAGGTTCGAGGCGATGGCGGCGAGGGTGGCGCCGTAGACGGCGTCGAGGCTCTCGCTGGTGCGGGCGCGCGCCGCCACGCGGGCGAGCTGGAAGGCCTGCGCAGCCTCCACGGGCCGCTGGAGCTGGAGGAGGCAGAAGCCGCGGGCGTTGGCGTCGGCCGGGGAGAGGCGCCCGCTGCGGATGGCGCTGTCGGTCAGCGCCACGCAGCGGCTGTAGTTGCCTGCCGCGAGAGCCTGTTGCGCGCCCGAGGCGCCGCCCGTCGCGCCGCCGCTGCGCGTCCTCGTGCCGGCGGGACGCTCCACGATGGAGCGAACGCGCGCGTCCACCGACGTCGTGGTGGCACCCTGGCGGACGCGGCGGGTCACCGTGCTTCCGCCCCTATCGATCGCCCTGTTGCCGCCGGTCACGGTAGTGGTGCGGCGCTCCACCGGACGGATGGTCCTCGCCGTGGGCGGGATCGCCTGCCGCGGCCGCTCACGCTCCGCCGCCTGGCGCCGAACCTCCCTCTCGGCCGGCCGGTCGGCTCGCGGCTCCGCGGTCGGCCGGGTCGCCGGGGCGGCCGGGAGCGCGGGAGCGTCGCCGTCGGGGGCCGGCACGTCGGCGTCGGCTTCGTCGTCCGTCGCAGCGCCGGTCGGCGGCGGCGGCGTTAGCACCGCCTGCGCGTCGAGGATCAGGCCGTGGCGCGTGATCGGCCGCGGCTCGATCACCACGGAGCGGCGCGGGATGTCCGGACGGGCGGCGCCCTTCGGCCGGCTCGCCAGCGCCTCGACGGGAATGCGCGGCAGGCTCGCCGATCCGGCCTCGGTAAAGGTGATTGCCTGCCGCTGGCGCTGCGCCTCGCGCTCCACGATCTGCTGGCGCAGCCGCTCCCGCTCCTCGGGATCGCAGATGACGCTGTCGACGCCGAGCTCGTCTGTCGGATCGTCGGGATCGCCCGTGACGGGGTCCTCCGGCCGGATCGCCTCGGGGGTCGTGAGGGCGCGGACGGACGGGTAGAGCGAGCCCCACTCGTCCACCACCTCCTGAAAGCCCGCCTGGTCGCCGAGCCTGAGGCGGGCGAGGGCGAGGCCGTAGATCGCCGCCTCGGTCGGCACCCAGTTGGCGGAGGAGATGAACCACTCCTCGGCGATGATGAACTGGCAGGTGTTGAAGGCGTACCAGCCGAGGGCCTGCGCGCCGTTGGCGTCGCGCTGCTGGATCACCACGGGGACGAAGCGGTCGACGGACGCCTGCTCCACGTCGAGGAGCGAGCGCTCTCCGAACTCGTCCGACGTCAGCACGGTCGCCATGGCGTCGAGGTAGGCTTCCATGAGCTCGGGCGTCTGCTCGCGCCAGAGGTAGGCGACCTCGCGGGCGAGGAACTCGTCCTCGCGGTCCCCCGTGGCGCGCAGGGCGACGATGTAGCCCTCCGCCGCCGCGGCGCCGAGCCCGTTGTCGAGGGCGAAGCGGAACCACTGCGCCGCCTCCGTCGGGTTGCCCTGACGGAAGAGGTAGTAGCCGATCAGCATCGCATCCTCGAGGTTCTCGCCCGTGCGGGCGAACTCCGCGATGATCTCGAGCCATTCGATGGGCACTGGCTCGCCGTCGCGCTCGCCGCCGCGCGCCACGGCGCCGCGGATGATGTCGAGCTGCGCGCTCGCGAACTCGTTGCCGCCGTCTTCGGTCTCGCCGAGCTCGAAGAGCCGCGTGATGAGGTCCGTGTCGAGGTTCTCGGCCGCCTTCTGGAGGCTCGCCGCCCGCACGTCCATCGTCTCACAGGTGTTCACGAGGTAGGCGTAGGCGTCGTAGGCACGCTGCGGGCGGCCGGTGGCGGCGAACGCCTCGGCCACGCGCCACAGCGAATCGGGATCCTCGCAGGTGAGGATCTGCTCGTTCTGCTCCGCGACGCGCAGCACCTCCTCGAAGTCGCGCTCCTCGCTCGCGTCTCTCAGCGCGTCGCGCGCCTCCGCGTTCTCGAGGATCATGACGAGCCGCTGCGGCGGGTTCCACCCCGGATCACGGTCGCGCCGCTCCGCGATCGCCTCCCGCGCCTCCTCCCAGCGCTGCTCGCCGGCGAGGTCGTAGATGCGCTGCAGCTCCTCGTCCTCGCCCTGCGGGTCAAGAAGGTCACGCGGCGGGTTCCAGTTCGGGTAGAGGGCGCGAAGGCGCCGCAGCTCCGCCTCGAGCCGCTCGACGTCGCCCTCGCGGGCGAAGTAGCGCAGGGCCGCCCTGTCCGCCTCGGAGGGCTGGGCGAGCACGTCCTCGGTCTGCGCGTCGGGCGCCTCCTGGGCGCCTGCCGTGCCGAGGAGGTGTCCCGTCAGCGTGGTCCAAGGCCCGATGTCGAGGACGAAGCCGATGACGAGCGCTGCCGCTGCGCCGAGCACCGCCGCCCGCACCGACTGGGAACCGCGATCGGGGAGGCGGCGCGAGGCCGCGCGGGCGGCGCGCAGGACGTTGCGCGCGCCGTCCTCCACCGTCGGCGGCTCCTTCGGGCGCAGTGCGATCGGTGGCTCGATGTCGTGAGAGTGGAAGGATCTGTTCATACGCCCCTCGCGAGCCCCCGTCCCGTTCCGGCCGCGGACGTCCACGGCCGAGCGAGCGGACGCCGGCCGCTCCGAAACCTGTGCCTCAACGCTGACCCAACGTGGTTAACGTACGGTGTAGGATCGACGCTTTTGCGCGCCGTGTCGAAGGTCTCGTGGACTTGCCCGGCCGCAATCGCGCGACCGGGCCAGTGGCGCCTGCCGCCCGTCAGCGATTTCTGCCGAGCGGCGTGATGAGGGCCCACGTGACGATTCCGAGGAGGATCGCGCAAAGGACAAGCGCGATGGCGTAGACGCCGTTGTTGATGGAGAACCAGTTCGCGGCGATGAGCCGGATGTTGGTGAACGAGAGCGGCAGCGTCGCGACGTAGTTGACGTTCGTCGTCTGGACCACCTCGACAGTGTTCTGCTCGAGATCGTAGGCCGTCACGCGCCCGCCGATCCTGTTCCAGATCTCGGGCGTCGTGAGGGCGGCAGTCGCCGTCGACAGGAGGCTCGGCGTCGGCGCCGTGACGAGCGTCCAGGCGGTCTGGTTCGATTCGGGCGCAGCGTCCTGGGCGAGGATCAGGGTCGAGGCGTCGGGGACCAGCGGCCTGTCGAGCGGCTCGTCCTCGTCCCTCTCGAGGTCGAATGTGACGTCGAGGTTGAGCGCGTCGCGCACCTCGTCCCACACGTTCGACAGGAATCCGGAGATGCCGCCGCGGCCGACCTCCTCGAACCAGTCGTCCCGCGTCAGGTCGCGCGCCGCGGAGTCCGCCCCGGCGACGTCCTCGGCACCTTCAGCGGCGGTCCTGTCGAGGCGGATCTCCTCCTGGCGCAGCTGCTGCCGCAGGCGCCTCAGGACGTCGTCGTAGCGCTCGAGGCCCTCTGGCTCGGCGCCCCCCGTCTGAGGGAACGCCTGGAGCCACGTGGCGGGGATGACCTGGCTTCCCCTCGTGGTGGCGAGTGTGAGGCTCGACACGTCTGCCAGCGGCGCAACCTCGATGACACCGCTGTCACCGAAGGGAGTCACGTCCTCGACGACGTTGGTGGCGAGCGGGGCGCCGCGGCTGACGGCGACGCGGGCGACGAGGGTGCCCGCCGCGCCGACGGTGTCGAGCGAATCGCCGCCGACCCGCACCCTCACCGGGCGCTGCGTCAGCTGGTAGGGGAAGCCGTTGGTGGCGAAGGAGGCAAGGTTCGGGACCTGCCCGATGCGGGCGAAGTCGGGAAACACGAGCCGCGTCGAGGAGAACAGCGCGAAGCGTTCCCGCGACGGTACTGTGCCGCCCGGAAGGCACGCCCTGTCGGCCGCCGTGTTGAGCTCCACGACGAGGCGCACGTCGTTGATGCCCGGCCGGAAGCTCTGCATCACGAGTGTGATCGGGAAGTCGTCGAGGATCTCTCCGCTCGACGAGGTGAAGCTGATCGCCGTCGACAGGACGCCGTTGACGAGGACGAGGACGCGGCTTCCAGGCTCCACGCTCGCGGCATAGGCGGCGTCGAGGAGGAGGCGGGCCTCGCCGTAGGCCGCCGCGTAGAAGTCGGGCGGCAGGGTGATCTGGAAGTCCACCTCGAAGCGGCGGCCCGAGAAGTTGATGTTGTCGACCCCGGCCTCGGCGAGGGTGACTGAGCGGGCGCCGTCGACGCGCACGCTCTCGGGCGCGAGCCAGGGGGGCGTGGCGGCGATGTTCGGGCGCGGGTCGTCGGGCAGGCGCGGCGCCTCGAAGCGCGTGAGTGCGGTGTCGACGTCCCTCACCGTCGGACCCGTCAGGATGATCGTCGGCCCGGTCTCGGAGTTGTCGACGAGTGTCATCACCGGGCCGACCGCGCCCTCCCGCGGCACCGAGGGCGACACGTTCCGCACGGTGTCGTAGAGGCCGATGATGATGTTGAGGACGCCAGGCTCGTCGATGAGCGACCCCGGCGCGTCCACCACCTCCACCAGCGGCTGGACGAAGCGGCCGCGCAGTGAGGCGGCCTGGACCGCGCGCAGCATCCTGTCCACGTTGTCGGCGCTCGCGGGGTTTGGCTGGATGACGCGCAGCCGCGTCGCCCCGTTGGTGGAGACTCCCACCGCCGGCAGGTCGTTCATGTTCGCGAGCGGCAGGTTGCCGCCCTCGAAGGTGAAGCCCGTGAGGCGCGTGTCGATCCGCGTCCACAGCTCGTAGGTGGCGTCGAGCGAGCAGTCGATGCGGTGCCGCATGTCGGCCACGAGGCGGATCGCGTTCTGCCCCGGCCGCAGCACGTCGGAGGAGACCGGAAGGGCGACCACCTTCGTCCTGTCGGGGCTGTCGATGGCCGTCTCGGCGATCTCGCGGCCGTTCAGGAAGATCCTGAGGCGCGATGGCTCCGGCAGGACGAGGACGGAGTTGGTGAAGGCGATGGAGAGCGTGCCGCCCCGCGCCGCCTCGGCGGCCGACAGGTAGACGCTCCACGACGTCGTGTCGTATTCGCCGTCGAGCCTCAGCGTGCGGAACGGCACGACCGGGCGATCGACGATGGATTCCACCCAGTCCTGGCCGCTCTCCACGTTGACGCGCAGCTCGCGGACGGAGCCTCCGCCCTGCTTGAGGAGGAGGTTGAGATCGCGGCGCTGCTCCTCGCTGACGGCGTCGAACGGCGTCGCCGTCGTCGGCTGGCGCCCGTCCGCGAGGGGGGAGACCGTGGTGGACGGGCGACGGGCCGTCTCCTCCTCGTCCTCCATGACGACGGTGGGAGAGCGGCCGTCCTGGTTGATGTCGAACGGTCTGGGGCCTGCGGCCGGCCGGTCCGCCGCCGCGGGCGCTGCGCCGCGCGCCGGGTTCGCAGGCGACAGGTCGCGCGCCGCGTCCTCGGCGATCTGGCGCTGCTCGTCGGGTGAGCGCCTGACGGGAATGTCCACCGGGGGGCCGTCGAGGGAGAACGGGCTCGCCTGCGCCAGCGCCTCGCCCGCGGGGCCGGGAAGCGGCGCGAGCGCCGCGATGGCGAGGAGCGCCGGAAGTGCGGCGGCTATGGTGGCCCGAAGGACGCGCATGGTCGGCATGGGCGCTCTCCTCATAGGTCTGGACGCGGGGTCGGGGCCTGGGTCGCCGGGGCGCCGTGGAGTGTCGCCGTCGCCGCCGATCCGGAGGTCACGACGGCGTCGGGATCGGCGCCCATGAAGGCGCGGCGCCGGGGCGGCGCGTCCACGGGGCTGCTGCGTGCAGCGAGGGGCGCGGCCGGCTTCGCCTGCCCCTTTGCCTGCCCCTTCGCCTGCGCCGGCCCGCGGCGGCGCGGGGCTGCCGTGATAAAGAGATAGGACAGGCCGCGCACGGTCTGGAAGATGGCGAGCGAGATGAACTCGACGATGCCGCGCAGCACGCCGATGTCCTTGCGCCGCGAGTTCTGGAAGCGCACCCACTCGTCGGAGTTGGCGAACACGAGGTCGGCGACGAGCTCGTACTGGCGCGGGTCGACCACCGAGAACTCAGAGCCGAGGGCGACGCCGCCCTCGTCGCGCACCACCGAGCGCACGGTCAGCGGCAGCTCGTTGGAGGCGAGCGGCGCGAGCGGCTGGAAGCGCATGACGATCTGCTCGCCCGGCTGGATGTTCTTCAGGACGTTGGCCGGCACGAGGATGCGGGCGCCGGCGATGGACACGTCGTCGATCTTCGCCGGGATGACGCGGTCGCCGTAGACGATCTCGGCAGGGCGGTCGATGGAGACGCGCTGCGAGGCCCGAAGCTGCCTTCGCTCCGCCACGACGCCGAGTGCCGCGCCGATGAGAAGGATGTTGAAGAGGTTCCACCCGCCGACCACAAGGGCGATGTCGGCCGCGAACGGCTGCGCGATGAGGCGCCAGATGGTCGCCACCACGCCGGCCACGAGGATGAAGAAGATGATGTAGAATGGCGCGCCGAGCTCGGAGATGCGCGACTGCTTGTTGGTCTCGCCCTTCGTCGTCACCTTGAACTGTGGTCGTCTCGGGTTGAGCACCACGGCGCCGAGCGCGCGGATGAGGTAGACCGACTGGATCGTCTCGTAGAGCTCGGAGATGAAAGGCCATCTCACCTGGCTCCAGAGGTAGTTCTGCAGGATGAGGTTCACCGCGATGTAGGTGGTCGTGTACGCGGCGAATTCGGCGCCGGATGCGTCGAAGATGGAGAGGCCGAAGAACAGGTAGAACAGCGGCGCGAACAGGAACGTCAGCCGCGCGAACGGGAACATCCAGTAGAACATGGACGAGATGTAGCAGAACCTTTGCGCGATCGACAGGCCGCTCTTGAAGATCGGGCTCTTGAGGAGAAGGATCTGCGTCATCCCCTGCGCCCAGCGGGAGCGCTGGCCGATGAAGCTCGCGAACGTCTCGGGCTGGAGGCCCGCGATCATCGGACGGTCGACGTAGGCCGAGTGCCAGCCCTCCGAGTGGAGCTGGAGCGCGGTCTCGCAGTCCTCCGTGATCGACGAGCCCGCGAAGCCGCCGGTCTCCTCGAGCGCCGAGCGCCGCATGACCGCCGCGGAGCCGCAGAAGAACGTGGCGTTCCACTTGTCGAGACCCTTCTGGATCTTGCCGTAGAACATCTCGTTCTCGGACGGCATGCGGTTCCAGGTCTCGAGGTTGTGCTCCAGCGGGTCCGGGTTGATGAAGAAGTGCGGCGTCTGGACGAGGAACATCTTCGGGTCGTCGTAGAAGTACCCGAGCGTCTCGGTCAGGAAGTCGCGGGCGGGGGCGTGGTCGGCGTCGAAGACGACCACGAACTCGCCGTTGGAGTGGGCGAGTCCGTTGTTGAGGTTGCCCGCCTTGGCGTGGATGTTGGCCGAGCGGGTGAGGTAGTTGACGCCGAGATCGCGGGCGAGCTGCTGGAGCTCGCGCCGCCGTTCCTGCGCCGCGGCGGCGAGCCGCGGGTCCGAGCTCTCGCAGCGCTGGTCGGTGCCGCCGTCGTCGAGCAGGAAGACGTTCAGCTTCTCGGCCGGATAGTCCATCTGCTTGGCGGCCGAGAGGGTGGTGGCGAGAAGCTGCGCGCTCTCGTTGAGCGTCGGCACGAACACGTCCACGGTCGGCTTCGGCGTGTCGCGCGGGAGAACCTTGCGCGGCCTGTCGAACGGGTCGGACACCACGAAGAGCGACAGGAAGAGCATGACCACCGAGTACATCTCGGCGACGTAGAGGAGAACGCCCGGGACGAAGTTCAGCGGCTCGTCGATGGGCGGAATCGTGGTGAACGTGCGCCAGTAGACGTACCGCAGCACCACCGCGGTGCCGAGCGCCAGGACCACGGCCCGCAGCGCACCCGTCCTGTCGAACAGCTTCATGATCGCCATGACCACGATGACGATCATGGAGGTGACGAAGTGCGTGTTGAGGCTGACCGGCTGGGTGACGAGGAAGATCATCAGGGCGGCGACGGCGAGCCAGCCCAACAACGTCAGAAATCTCATCCCGCGACCCTCATTCCGAACCGATTCGGACCACAGGCCCGCCACACCGCATCATGCCCCGAAACCGCCGCCTCTGCCTCTGAAGTGGACGGCCCGGACGCTCCGTCGCGCGCGGCAGGTCCTGCAGGTCCTCCACCGGCTGGACGATACCATACCTCTGGAGGAACTAGTAGATTCCTGCCGGGTTTTCAATGCGAGCGCGGATCGTCCTGCCCACCTGTCTTCGATTTCATGAGGCTGACGCGGTTGTCTCCATCTTCCGACACGCATTTAACAAACAATTAGGTAAGTCGCACCCTGCGCATGAGTCCAGCGAGCCATACCGACGGATAGCGCGTTAACGTTAACGTCGGGCAAGGTTAACATACTCTCAAGAAATCTCGGGCAAGCCTCGTGGAGAAGCCGCGTCGGACGGGCGCGGCGGGCGGGCGCCGGATGGCCGGCGGCCGGCACAATAAACCACGAGGCAGAATGCCATGCTCCCAATCTCGCGCCTCGCGCAGGGCGCAATCGCTGTAGCCCTCGCGGCGACCCTCGCCGGCTGCGGGTACAACATGGGCGGTGTCAGGATCGCGACGCTCGGCAAGGAAGTGCCCGTTTCCGAAGCCTTCATCACACCACCGCCGGGCGGGCCGGCGGTGGTCGGCGTCCTCGAGAACCGCTACGCGAACGCCCTCGCCCAGGACATCATCCTCGAGAACACCTCCTCCGTGCCCGGCCAGAACGTCATCTACGTCAGGGCCTTCGGGCCCATGGGCGCAGAGGGGGGCCGCGAGCGCCTCCCGACGGATGTTCCCGACATCACGACCATCCGGCGGGAGATGCGCGAGCGCTTCCCCGGAATCCACATGGAAGTGTCGGGCCTCTACGCGCAGAACCGCTACGGGCCGTTCTCCTACGCCGTCGGCCGCACGCGCGGCGGCACCACCTGCCTCTACGCCTGGCAGAGGATCTCGGCCGATTCGCGGGTCTTCGCCTTCGAGCGCGGCGCCATCACCTGGCGCATGAGGGTGTGCGACTCGAGGACCAACCCGCGCGAGCTCCTCCTCCTCGCCTACGGCCTCACCATCAACGGCTACTTCATGGCGCGGAACTGGAACCCCTACGGCGCACCGCCGGCGCCCGACCCGCGAATCGGCCAGCCAGGCGAGACGATCCTTCCCGAGCAGACAGTCGATCCCACCGTGGTGCCGCCCGTGGCGTTCGGGGGCGAGCCGGTGGCGCGCGTCAGGGCACCGGTCCGGCGCCGCGCGACGCGTGACGCGGACGAGCGCGCCACGCCAGTCTCGCGCGAGCCGGCCAACGAGCCGTTGCCCGGCGCCGCCGTGGTCCCGCGGCCGCAGGACACGATCCTGACGGAGCCCGAGGTGCGCGGGTCCAACCTGCCGGAGCTCGCCCCGCGGCCGGAAACGCGCCTCGACCTGCCGGGCCCGCCCGACGGGGGCGGCGCGCCGCGCCCGCGCGCCGGAGCCCCTGGCGTGAGCGTGCCGCCTCCCTCCGGCGCGAGGGTGATCGCACCGCGCGCGCCGGGCGCCCCCACGGTCCGCGTCGTCGGCGTGCGGGACTGACCCGCGCCGGGCGCCGAACGAGGTTCGCCCCGCCGCAGGCCGCGACGGGGCAAACACCGAGCCCGCCTGCCGGGCTGCAACACCGGCGGCCGCGTCCAACGCGTCACGCGCGATGCGGCCGCCGATCCACTGCCTCGGACTTGCCCCGGATCCCCCTCGGGATCCGGGGCCTTTTCACTGCGCCGCCCTACCTGCCGCGCGCCTCTGCGGCGGCCTCCAGCGCGGCCCTCATGGGCGCAGGCCACGGCACCGGCCGCCGGCTCTCCCGATCGACGCAGACGTGGACGAAGTGCCCCTCGGCGGCACACGGCTCCTCCTCCCCGGCCGGTGCGGCGAACAGCCCCACGCGCCACGTCACGCTCGTGCGCCCGAGCCGCTCCACCGCGAGCGCCACCTCGATTTCCTGTGGATAGGCGAGCGGCGCGTGGTATCGCAGCCCGGTCTCCACGACGAGCGCGATCGTCGGCCCGGCGTGGAAGTCGAGACCCGCCCGCGCGATGAGGAAGCGGTTCACCGCCGTGTCCACGAAACCGTAGTAGGCTGCGTTGTTGACGTGGCCGTAGACGTCGTTGTCCGCCCAGCGGGTGGCGATGGACTGGGACACGAAAAAGCCGGCCCTCGTGGCCGGCGGTGGTCGATGCTGCATGGCGGCTCCGTGACGATGCGGGGGCGCGACCGGCAATAGGCCGCGCCCCCGCCGGAGGGAAGGCGTCAGGCGCTCTGACGCTCGCGCTCGCGCTCCTCCTCCTCGATGGCCTCGACCATCCACGGATCGGGCTTGCCGAGCATGCCGCCGATGACCGCGGCGAGAAGGCCGAGGGCGAGGGCGACGGAGGTCCACGCCGCGGCCACGGCGACCGCGTCCGTCGCCTGCTGGGCGGTGGCGACCGCCTCCTGCCTCAGCGTCTCGAGCGCCTCGTCCACCTGGGCGACCGCCGCCTGGTAGCGCTCCTCCCAGTTGGCGACGATCTCCTGCGCCTCCTCGTCGGAGATGCCGAGGCGCTGCTGGATGAGGTCGATCGCCTCCTCGCGGTCCTCTTCGGAGAAGACGCCGCCCTGGGCGAACAGGCGGTCGACGAGGGCGTTGAGGTCCTGGCCGATGTCGCCGGGCGAGCGCAGGATCTCGCGCGCGGTCTCCTCGATCTCCGTCTCGGCCTGCTGCTGCTGCTGCTGGCTCACCACCTGGCGGAAGAGCTCGCGCGCCTCCTCGCGGATCGAGCGCATCACGGACTGGCGCTGCTGTCCCGCCTCCGTGACGCCCGTGCGCTGCGCGGTGAGGAGCGGCGAGCCCTCGGCGATCTCGTCGGTCCCGGTCGCGATGCCGGTGACCGCCGAGGCCGTCGCCTGACCGATCTGCCCGACCGCGCCGAACGCGCCGGAGACGGCGGTGGAGAGGGTCGTCGTGGCGAGCCACACCGTGAGGAGCGTCGCGAGCGCCCACACCGATGCGCCGTGGAGCGCCGCCGTCAGCCGGATCGGGACGCCCGCGAGCCGCCCGGCGATCCAGCCGCCGACCGCGAGCGAGATGATGGCGGAGACGCCCCACCAGATTCCGGCGCCCATCCCGATGCCCGAGAACGCGTCGGTGCCTTCGGAGATGTCCACGGTCGCGAGCCCGAGGCCGAGCCCCACGAGATTGAAGAGGAGCTGCAGGGCGAAGGCACACAGCGTGCCCGCGAAGATGCTGCCCCAGGAGATGCGTGAGAAAGGCGGCGTTGCGAGCACCGTATCGATGCGCGCGGCTGTCGTGTCGACCATGTTCGGATCACTCCTCGCTGTCCGGAGCGCCGGCCTCCGTTCCGGTGACGCGGCGCACGACGTGGGGGCGGACCGGCGGCGGAAGGTCGGCCGACGCCTCCTCGTTCTCCTGCGAGGGGCGCGCGTCCCTGTCCGGCAGCCTGTCCAGCCGTGTGACGAGGTAACGCAGAAGAATTTCGTCCGTTTCGCGCATCACGTCCGGATTCCGCATGAGATGGAATCCCTTCATGCTCACGGAGCGGGCAATCGCCAGAAGCCGCGTCGGAAAGCTGGTGATCTCGTGGCCGGACGATTCGTCGATGATCCGGTTCGCCGGGTCGATCCGTGTCGCCATCCGCTTGATGTTGAAGGGGTCGAAGCGGCGCGTGTGATCGTCCGAGTCCCATTGATGGTAGGTGTCGGCGAAGATGATGCTCTCCGCCGCCGAGCCACCGTTCGAAAGGTCGCCCACGATGAGCTCGAGCCGCCTCGGATCGAAATTCTGGTCGAGCTCGCCGTTCAGGATCGCGACCGGCGCGCCCGTGGTGCGGTAGTCCTCGAGGCGCGGGACCGTCGGGCCGTAGTAGGAGACGTGGGCGGCGAAGCGGTCGTCGGAGACGAGGAAGGTCCTGCGGATCTGCTCGTAGGCGGTCAGGATGCAGATCATCCCGCCGTAGGAGAAGCCGATGTTGTAGATGCGGTTCCTGTCCACGTCCGGCCTCTCCGCCAGCCAGGCGAGGGCGTGGAAGGCGTCGGACACCATCATGGTCTCGGTGACGTTGATGGCCCTCACGGGGTGGGCCGCCGTGTGGAATCCGCGCGTTGCGAAGCTGTCCACCACCAGCGCGAGAAACCCGTTCTGGGCGAGGAAACGGCCGTAGCGCCGCTCGCGCGCGTCCTTCACCCCGCCGAGCCCCTCGCTTACCACCACAGCGGGCCAGGGGGGCGGCGTGGTCGCCGGCCTGTAGAGCTCGGCATGAAGGGGGGTGACCGTCCTGTCCCGTCCGAAGTCGGTCAGCACGAATGGGGAGGTGGACGGGAGCCGCAGGCGGGCATAGGTGACGTCGTCCATGGCTGGGGCGGCCTCGTCGGCAGGGCCGGCACGGGCCGGCGGAATGGATCAAACGTGGCCGCGCTCGCCGAGTTTCAGGACGTCGTCGCGCACGCCCTCCGACAGCGCCACGCGCGGCACCTTGTTCTGCCCGCCGAGCTTGCCGCGCTCGCGCATCCATTCGGTGAACGTCCCGGGCTCCACGAAGACGACCCGCGGCCGCTTCAGCTGGTAGTCGCCGCGGCGGTGGACCTCGTAGTCCTCGTTGCCCTCCGCGAGCCTCGCATCGAGGATCTCCGCGAAGCGGCGCCGGGCGTCGGCGCCGGGCACGGCCGAGAGCTCCACCACGAAGAGGTGCTGGCCCGCGCTCTCCCCCTCGCCGGGGTAGAGCGCGGTCACGGTGTACTCGGAGATCTCCTCGTCGATGGCGCCCGCGGCCGCGAGCACGGCGTCCTCGATCTCCCCGCCGGACAGGTGCTCGCCGAACGCGGAGAGATAGTAGGAGGTGCGCCCCGTCACCTTCACCCGCGGCGGGTCGGTCTCGACGAGCCTGACCACGTCGCCGAGCCTGTACCCCCAGAGCCCCGCGCACGTGGACAGGATGAGCCCGTATTCCCCCGGCGGCGCATTGCCGAGCCAGTAGCGGGTGGGATTGTCCGCATCCCACTCGTCGACGGGCACGAACTCGAAGAAGAGACCGATGTCGACGTTCATGAGCATCCCGTCGTCGATGCCGCGGTCGGCGCTCGCGACGAACCCCTCCGACGCCGAGTAGGCCTCCCGCCAGTCGACACTGCCCGACGGGAACCAGCGCTCGAACGTCTCGCGGTAGGGCGCGAAGCTCATCCCGCCGTACACCATGAGGTCGAGGTCCGGGTAGAAGCGCGTCACGTCCCGACCGCGGTTGGTGATCGCGGCGAGGCGCTCGAAGAAGAGGAGGAGCCAGCTCGGCGTGCCAGCGATGCAGCGGATGGGCTCGTCGAGCGAGAGGCGGGCGAGGCGGTCGATCTTCGTCTCCCAGTCGGAGACGAGCGCCTCCTCCACCGAGGGGAAGACGAAGGGCGTCGACCAGCGCGGGTTCTCCAGCCGCGCGATGCCGGAGAGGTCGCCCGCCCTGATGCCGTGGCCGAGATCCTCCATCGCCACCGACCCGCCGAGCATGAAGCTCTTGCCGCCGAGGATCTCGCTCTCCTCGCGGGCGAGCGCGTGGTGGCCGAGGAGCGCAGTCCCCGCCTTCGCGTTGGAGCGGATCATCCCGCGCGACAGGGGAATGTATTTCGTGCGCCCGCTCGATGTGCCCGAGGAGACGGCGAAGTAGGGGATCGTCCCCGGCCAGGCGACGTCGGAGAGGACGGGAAAGTCCTTCTCGAACCACTCCTTCCAGAAGGCCTCGTAGGAGCGCAGGGGCACCCGCGCCTGAAAGTCCTCCACCGAGCGGATGGACGCGAAGCCGTGAGCGCGGCCGAAGCGGGTGTCCTTCGCGCGCCGCACGAGGCGCATCAGCTCGGCCTCCTGCCACTCGGCGGCGCTCCGGCGTCCGAGGCGGCGGCGGCGCAGGCGCGCGTAGGCGCGCAGGATGGGCGTCGCGTCGATCATGGCGCGGGCTCCACGGTGGTGACGTGCGGGAAGGCCTCGGCGACGGCGGGCGGCGACAGGGGCAGGCGGATCTGCTCGCCCCGCCGCCACTGGCCCACCTGGTCGAACATGGTGCGCGAGCCAGGCCAGCCGTCCTGCCCGCCGAGGAGGACGGCGTAGGTGGCGTCGATGTCCGAAAGGTCCGCCACGAAGCGGGCGTTGGCGCCGAAGTTCGTGGCGTGGCGCTTCTGCGTGAAGGGATGCATGGACTTCATCAGCGTGTCGTTGGTGCCGCCGGAGGGGAATTCGATGGTCGCGAGCCGCGTCGCGAGCCAAGGCAGCTTCGCCATCGGGTGCTGCAGCCTCACGCGGTGCAGCCCGCCCCAGGTGCGGTAGCGCGCGAACGGCTTTCCCGCGGACGCGACGGCGGGAAGGAGCGTCTCGGCGAGGGTGGCGTCGTCGGCCCCGTTCACGAGGCGGGTGAGGCGGGAGAAGGGCCGCCAGTAGGGGGCGACGAACTTCTTCGGCGAGCGTGCCTCCAGCGCCTTCACGAGCGGCTCCGCGATGAGCTCGAAGGCGAGGGCGCCCGCCGAATCGGCGCGGTAGTGGCCGTCCCAGGCCGTCAGCGCCTCCACCACAGGGCCTGTGGCGCCAGCGGCCCGCGCCACCTGCGCGAGGCGCCGCGCAAGCTGCTCGGCCGGCGCGAGGAAGACGTCTTCCTGCATCGCCATCAGGTCCGCGGGCGTCAGCCCCGTCCGCGTCTCGAGGAGCGACGCGATGCGGCGGATGCGGTTGCCGGACGCGAAGAACAGGCTGATCGTGACCGGCGGGTCCTTCGGCGCCTCGTTGGCGGAGGCGACGAAGCCCTCCGGCGGGTCCTTCTCCTGCGGAAGCCGGCGGGCGGACAGGAGGTTCGCCCACTGGGCGTGCGCCTCCTCCCGCGAGACCACGAGGTCCTCCGGAGTGGCGAGCGGCCGCTCGGGGATCCTCGCCGCGATCATCTTGCCGATGGTGCCGCCGTCGTCGGCCCACAGGAGGTTGAGGCCGGGGAGGGCGTAGCCGTCCACGGCGTCCCCGAACGCCTCCCAGCCGTCGGCGCGCATCAGGCGATAGAACGGCGTGAACTCGTCGCTCGGGCGGTGGCCCATCCAGTGGAGCGCCACCGTCTCGCGCTCCATCCGGAAGAGCTTCGCGTCCGACACCACCGGGCCGAGCGCCGTGCGCCGCGTCGTCACCCGCCGCACGCCCCTGCCGCGCACGCCGATCTCGTGGGTCACCGTCTCGACGGGCTCGCCGGAGACGTCGATGAGCTCGGAGGACGTCGCGTGGAGGTTCGTCCCGCCCCAGGCGCCGTGACCGTTCCGACCGACGCCGAAGATCGGGAGCGCCGGGATCATGAGGCCCCAGACAGAGAGGTGCGGCGTCCTCAGCCCGGCGATGAACCAGAGCCCCGGGGTGGTCACGATGTGGTGCGGGTCGCAGGCGAACAGCGGCTTGCCGCTCGCGGTCCTCCCGCCGGCGATGGCGTAGGCGTTGGAGCCACCGTGGCTGAAGGCCGTCGGCAGGGCGTCGTCGAGATTGTCGGCGCCGACGGGGATGTCCTCGTCCGCCACCGCGGCGACGCCGACGAGCTCGGCCCACATGCGCGCCCAGTCGTCCTCCTGCCGCAGCGGGTTCAGCGTGCGCCAAACCTTCCAGGCGTAGTCGGCCGAGCAGAGGCGGGAGACTGCGAAGAGGTCCTCGATGGTCCACGGCTCCGGCGTCACGCCGAGGATGTCGAATTCGGGCGGGAGCGGGGGCGTCGCCACGACGGCGTTGATCCCGTCGGCGAATCCCTCGGCCCAGTCGCGGGTCTCCTGCGGCATCATCCTGATGGAGGGCGCCGCCGCTGCGGGGAAGTCGATGAGGCGCAGGAGCCTGTCGAGCTCGACCGCGGCCTCTCCCGCCACCTCCGCCATCCGGCCGAGGGCAGCGCGCCGCATCAGCTCCATCTGCGCAAGGCGCAGGTGGGCGTGGACGATGCCGAGGCCGACCGCGGCGTCCCTGTCCGACACGGCCTCCACGAACGGCACGTGCTGGGCGCTCCAGCGGATGCGCAGGGGATGGTCGAGGCGCGCCGCCTGCGGGAGCATCGCGAGGCGCTCCGCGAGGGCGATCTGCGGGAACGGACGCGCCACGCTCCGGCGCAGGACGGCACCCGCGAGGCCGGCGAGCCCGAAAGCCTGCCGCGTCCTCGATCCGAGGGATTGGGGAATGAAGCTAGCCATTGTGATCGTTGAACGGGCCCGTTGCTGCGACTGTTCCCGTTAACGCACGTGCGGCGCGGGCGCATCCCGGCGACGGCCCGAGGGCTGCCGCGCGCTGACAAGCGGGCGGGATCGGGCCATATAGCGGTCGGCAATGGACGAGGGCTCCGGATGGGCGCTGACGAGGACGGATTGACGGAACGGACGGGAGCGAGGCTGCGCCGCCGGCGCGCCCTGTCCGATCCGTCCGCAGAGCGGCAGGACGACGCGCTCTGGTCCGACGAGCCCTACGAGCCGGGCGAGTTCGAGTTCGGCTACGGCGGCTGGACGGTGACCCTCGACGGGCTGCGCATGCCCGAGCCCGAGCGCACGGTCGTCCCGGCCCGCACGGGCGATGCGGCGCCGAGGGCGCGGCACGGCGTCCGGCCGACGGCGGAGGCGGACGCGCCCGAAGCCGAGGACGCGCCGGCGCCGCGGCGCGGGCCCCGCCCTCTCCCCGCCGAGCGTCCCGTTCCGACCTCCCGCCCCGCGGCGCGGGCCGCGAGGTCGTCGCGCGCAGCCATGGAGCCGCGCCGTGCGCCGGCACGCCAGCGCGGCGGGAACGACGTCGAGGACAGGCCCATCATCGCCCCGCCGACGCGCCGCAGGACGGCGGCCGTGGAGCCGGTGACCGGCCCGCGGGAGCCGCGCCTGTCGCGCCGCCGGGTGATGCAGGAGAGCCCTGCGCGGCCCGAGGGCGCGCGCGGTGTGCGCAAGCGCCGCACGCAGCGCATCGAGGGCGGCGGCACCGTGGTGATCGAGGACGAGCTCTTTCCGCTCGTCGACTGGTCGGCGGGCGGCATCGCCATCCGCTCCGAGGGGCAGCTCTACCGCATCGGCGACCGCCGCAAGCTCGAGCTCGAGCTCGACCTCGACGACTACGCCGTGAACCTCGACCTCGAGGGCGAGGTGGTGAACCGCTCGTCCGAGCGCACCGGCTGGCAATTCGTCGCGCCGACGGAGACCCAGCTCGAGGTCCTTCGGGCGCTCACCCGCGCCTCGCTCGCGGGGGAGGGTTTTCGCGCACCGCCGGTGGCGCCGGGCGACAGGCGCCGGAGCGCGCGCGGCGGCGGCTTCAGGCACGGCTTCGGGCCGATCGCCGCGGTTCTTTCCGTGCCGTTCAACATCGCCGTGATCGCTCTTGCCGCCGGCGCCGCCCTCTACGGCCTCTCCGACGGCCGCTTCCCCGGCGACGTCGTCTCGGTGGTGTCGCCCGCGCCGGTCCGCTCGCAGCACGCCGCGGTCGTGGTGGCCGGGACAGCCGTCGAGACCGACGTCGCGGGTGTGATCGCCGAGTGGCGGGCGGCGCCGGGCGATGCGCTTCTCTCCGGCCAGCCGCTCGTCGTGATCTCCGGCGACGCTTCCGGCGGCGCATCCGTCGGGGAGGACGAGGAGACGCCCGCCCTTCCGGCCCTAGACGGCACGATCGACGGCACCATCGACGGCGGGACCGTCGAGGCCGCACGCGAGCCCGCGGAGGAGCAGGCCACCGGCGACGAGCCCGCCGACGACGAGCCCGCCGGAGAGGAGATTGCGGGAGAGGAAATTGCCGGAGAGGGGACCGCCGGAGAGGAGACCGGAGCCACGCTCCGCACGATCCTCACCAGCCCGTGCGCCTGCACGCTGGTCCGGCGGGAGGCTCTGGCGGGCGAGACCGTCGCCGCGGGCGAGACCGTCGCGATCCTCGCGCCGTCCGGTGCCTCGGGCTACATCGAGGCGCTGTTCGCGCCGGAGGGCGCGCCGAGCCCCGGCGAGGCCGTGGACGTGGCGCTCACCCGCTCGGGCGAGCGCTTCGACGGCGTCGTCGAGACTGTCGGTCCGCCGGCGCCGGGCGAGGACACCGCCCTGCCGCAGGCGATGATCGGAGACGACGGGGCCGTGCTGGCGCGGATCCGCACCGTGCCGACGCTTCCCCCGGCCCTCGACGGGGCGCCCGCGATCGTGACCGTCGCGCCCGACGCCTGATCGGAAATCCTTGATCCGCTTGTGGCCGTGGCCGGCGAGGGGTAGTCCTCCGGTGAACGGCGGGCGCCTGCCCGCGGTCCCGGCTCGAGTTTCCTCCCCCTCCCGGCGAGACGCGAACAGGAAAGGCAAGGCTTGCGCCAGAGCGCCACGACCGCGTGCGGCACATGTCGCCGGCGATCCGTTCCCACCGGCGGCGCGTGGCGGGGCAGCGCGTGAGCCTCGACCCCTTCTCCATCGCGGTCTTCCTCCTCGCCGTCTCGCTCCTCGGCCTCGCGAAGGGCGGGCTCTCGGGGATCGGGCTGATGGCGATGCCCCTCATGCTCCTCGTGATGCCGCCGGCCCCCGCCGCGGGCCTCATCCTGCCGATCCTCATGATCCAGGACGCCATGAGCCTTTGGCTCTACCGCGGCCAGTGGGACGGCAAGAACCTGAGGCTCCTCATCCCGTCGGCGGGCATCGGCATCGTCGTCGGCATCCTCCTCTTCGCGGTGGTGCCTGAGGAGATGCTCCTCGCCATCCTCGGCGCCATCACCATCGTCTTCGCCGCGCGCGGTCTCCTCAATGCCCGCGCCCCGGCGCGCGTGCCGCACCCTGTGGTCGGCGTCTTCCTCGGCGCGCTCTCGGGCTTCACCTCGACCGTGCTCCACCAGGGCGGCCCGCCCTTCCAGATGTACCTTCTGCCCCAGAAGCTGCCGCGCGACGTGTTCGTCGGGACGGGCATCGTGTTCTTCGCCGTCCTCAACTGGACGAAGCTGCCGGGCTTCGTCTGGCTCGGGCAGATCACCGGGGAGGTGCTCGTCATCGCCGCCGTCTCGGCGCCCTTCGCGATCTTCATGACGTGGGTCGGCGCGAAGATCGTGCGGCAGCTCGACCCGATGCGCTTCTACACCATCATCCACTGGCTGCTGGTGGCGGTCGGCGTCCAGCTCCTCGTCGACGCCTTCGTCTGACGCGCTCCGCCGCCGCCGGCGGCGCGACGGGCGGATGACGCGCGGGTCCGCCGGCGCTATTCGAGGGGCGCAGGCAGGAACCTGCGGCACAAGACCAAGGGATGGAGCGGAAATGAGGGTCCTCATCATCGGCGGCGGCGGGTTCATCGGGCAGAAGATCGCGAAGGCGCTCGTCGCGTCGGGCACGCTGAAGGGGCAGCCGATCACCCACCTCGCGCTCGCCGATCTCGCTGCGCCAGCGCCGATGGAGGCGCCGTTCGAGGTCACGACCCACGCCGTCGACATCGCCGAGGCGGGGCAGGTGAGCGCCCTCTTCACCGTCAGGCCCGACGTGATCTTCCACCTCGCCGCCATCGTCTCGGGCCAGGCGGAGGCGGAGTTCGACCTCGGCATGCGGGTGAACCTCTTCGGCTCCATCAACGTCCTCGAGGCGGCGCGGGCGCTCGGCACGAAGCCCGTCGTCGTCTTCACCTCCTCCGTCGCGGTCTACGGCGGGGAGATCCCCGAGACGATCGAGGACTGGACGACGCAGAACCCGCAGACCTCCTACGGCGCCCAGAAGGCGGCGGTGGAGCTCCTCGTGACCGACTACTCGCGCAAGGGCTTCATCGACGGGCGCGCCCCGCGACTTCCCACCATCACGGTCCGCCCCGGCAAGGCGAACGCCGCGGCCTCGTCCTTCATGTCCTCGATCTTCCGCGAGCCGATGCAGGGCGAGGAGGCGGTCTGCCCCGTCGGGCCGGACTATGCGCTCTGGTACTGCTCGCCCCGCAAGGTGACCGAGAACCTCATCCGCTGCGCCGAGATCGAGGAGGACGCGTTCGGCCAGAACCGCGCCTTTGCCCTTCCCGGCAGGACGGCGACCATCGGCGAGATGGTCGAGGCGATGAGGAAGGTCGCCGGCGACGAGCCCGTCTCACGCATCCGCTGGGAGGAGGACCCCGTAATCCACGCGATCGTGACCCGCTGGCGCGCGCACCTCAACCCGCAGAAGGCGCTCGCCCTCGGCCTCACCGCGGACGAGAGCTTCGAGGACAACGTGCGCTACTTCCTGGAGGACGACATCCGGCGCTGACGTCGGGGGCGGCGTGGAGCGCCCTCGTCTGGCTGTTCCAACGGTCCTGAGACTGGCGCCCGCAGTGTCGCGGGCAGGAGGCTTTCCGTGCGGATCTTCCGGATCGAGAACGTCTACTGGCTCGGCATGTGGGCGGTCTCGATCGCGCTCGCCTTCTTCCTCGTCGGCCTCGGCAGCCTCGTCGTGGCGGACCTGCCGCGGGTCGACGACCGGCTCGTCATCGAGGACTTCGTCGATCCCGAGGCCGACGCCCGCCTTTCCGCCGAACAGGCGGAGCTGACGCTGGCGCGGACCGGTCTCGAGACGCAGCTCGAGCCGGCACGCTTCGCCGTCGAGGCACGACAGGCGGACACGGCTGCGGCGCGCGATTCGTTCGAGGCCTGGATCGCGACCCGCACCGCCACAGGCGACGCGGACAGGGACGACGAACTCGTCGAGCGCACGCAGGAGCTCACGGCGCTGCGCGAGGCCGAGCGTCAGGCTTTCGCCGAGCTCAACAGCCTTCTCGCGCGGGAGAGGGAGATCGGCGAGCGCCAGCGCGCGCTGAATTTCGAGCGCATGGCGCTGCGCGATGCGGCGCGCGGGCGCTTCGAGAGGGCGCGCCTTCTCAAGGAGGCGCGGGTGTTCGGCCTGCGCCTCGCCGTCACCCTGCCGCTCCTCGCGCTCGCGCTGTGGGCGATCCGCACCCGCCGCGGGTCGCCCCTCTGGCCGCTGTGGCGCGGCTTCGTCCTGTTCGCGGCCTTCACCTTCTTCGTCGAGCTCGTGCCTTACCTCCCGAGCTACGGCGGCTACATCCACTACGGCGTCGGCGTCGTCGTGACGATCGTGCTCGGCGCGTGGCTGATCAGGGCGGCGCGGCGGCACCTTGCCCAGCGGGCGGAGGCCGCGGCGCGCTCGGAGGCGGAGCGGCGGCGGACCATCGCCTACGAGGACGCTCTCAGGAAGGTGACCGCCGACACCTGCCCGTCATGCGAGCGGACGCTGAGGACGACCGACGGGCAGCCGATCAACTACTGCGTCCACTGCGGGCTGAGGCTCTACGACGCGTGCGGCGGCTGCGGCACGCGCCGCCTGGTGTTCTTCCCGTTCTGCATGAACTGCGGGACGCCCTCGCCGGAGCCGGACGGCGAGCCCCTGAGGCGCCCGTCCGCGCTCCCACAGGCCGCGCAATGACCGGCGCTCCCGTCAGACGACGGGGGTGAGGACCGGCATGCCCGCGAAGTGGGCCTTGAGGTTGTCCACCACGAGCTGGCCCATGGCGTGGCGCGTTTTCTTCGTGGCCGACCCCTGGTGCGGCGAGAGGACGACGTTCTCCATGGCGAACAGCGCCTCGGGCACGCGGGGCTCGTCCTCGAAGACGTCGAGCGCGGCGCCGCCGAGCCTGCCCTCCTGAAGCGCCTTGACGAGCTCGGCCTCGTCCACGGTCGATCCGCGGCCGACGTTGACGAGCATCCCCTCCGGCCCGAGGGCGTCGAGGACCGTGCGGTCGATCCTGTGCTTCGTGGAGGCGCCTCCGGGAACCACCGACACCAGCCAGTCGACGTCCCGCGCCATGGCGGCAAGGTCCGGATAGTAGACGTAGGGCTCGTGGGCCTGCTCGCTGCGGCCGTGATAGACGACGCGCATCTTGAAGGCCTGTGCGCGGCGGGCGATCTCCTTGCCGATCCGCCCGAGGCCGTAGATGCCGAGCGTGCGGCCGTTGAGCTCGGAGAAGAGCGGCATGTCCCCCTCCTTCGCCCAGCGGCCGGCGCGCACGTAGGCGTCCGCCTGGGGGATGCGCCGGGCGAGCGCGATCATGAGTCCGAGGGTGATCTCGGCCATCGCGTCCGTGAGCACGTCCGGCGTGTTCGTCACCTTGATGCCGCGGGCGCGGCAGTCCTCGGTGTCGATGGCGTCGTAGCCGACACCGTAGCTCGCGATGATCTCGACGTTCGGCATCCTCGTCAGCACGGCGCCGGGGCAGCCCTTGCCGCCCGAGGTCGCGACGCCGCGGATCCTGTGCCCCACCTCGGCGAGGAAGGCGTTCTCGTCGTTCGCCTCCCACAGCTTGTGGATGGTGAAGTGATCCCTCAGGCCGGCCTCCACGGCCGGGTGCATCGGACCCATCATCATGATGTCGGTCATCGCGATTCTCCCGGTCAGGCCGCGACGACGGTCTGGCGCTGCTCGCCGAGGCCGGCGATGCCGAGGGTCATGACGTCACCCACCTTGAGGTACTGCGGCGGCTTCATGCCCATGCCGACGCCCGGCGGGGTGCCGGTGGAGATCACGTCGCCCGGCAGCAGCGTCATGAAGCGCGAGACGTAGGAGACGATGGTCGGCAGGTTGAAGATGAGCGTGCTGGAGTTGCCGGTCTGCCGCCGCTCGCCGTTGACGTCGAGCCACATGTCGAGGTTGTGCGGGTCGGCGATCTCGTCCTTCGTGACGAGCCAGGGGCCGAGCGGGCCGAAGGTGTCGTGGGACTTTCCCTTCGTCCACTGCCCTTCCATCTTCGTCTGGAACGTGCGCTCCGACACGTCGTTCATGATGGCGTAGCCGGCGACGTGGTCCATCGCCTCCTCCTCGGAGACGTACTTGGCGCGCTTGGAGATGACGATGGCGAGCTCCACCTCCCAGTCGAGCGCGTCGGACCCGCGCGGCAGCTCCACGTCGTCGTCGGGGCCGCAGATGGCGTTGGTGGCCTTGGCGAAGATGATCGGCTGGCGCGGCGGGGTGGCGCCGGTCTCGGCGGCGTGGTCCGAGTAGTTGAGGCCGATGCACAGGCACTTGCCGACGGCGCCGACGCACGGGCCGATGCGGCCGGGATCCTCCACAGCCGGGAGCGTGGCGGGATCGATGGACGCGAGGCGATCCAGCATCTCGGGAGAGATGGTCGCCGAGGAGATGTCGGCGATCACGCCGGAGAGGTCGCGGACAGTGCCGCCGCTGTCGAGGCAGCCGGGTTTCTCGTGGCCTGCCGGCCCGTAGCGCAGGAGCTTCAAGGGGCGCACTCCGTTTCGTGTTCTGGTTGTTCGTGAGGGGTTTCGCAGCGCGGGCGGCGTCAGCTCGACCAGCCGCCGTCGATCACCACCGCCTGCGCGGTCATGAACGCCGATTCGTCCGAGGCGAGGTAGACGGCGAGATCGGCGATCTCGTCGGCGCGGCCGAGGCGGCCCATGGGCTGGCGCGCGACGAAGGCCTTCTTCGCCGTCTCGTAGTCGCCCGTGGCGCGGAGGCGATCGTGGAGCGATGGCGAGTCCACCGTGCCGGGGCAGATGGCGTTGCAGCGGATGCCGTTCGTGATGAAATCCTTCGCCACCGACTTGGTGAGGCCGATCACGGCCGCCTTCGAGGTGCCGTAGACGCAGCGGTTGGGCGCTCCGAGGACGGAGGAGGCGGCCGACGCGACGTTGACGATCGACCCGCCGCCGCGCTCGATCATGCCCGGCACGGCCGCGCGGATCAGCCAGAACATCGAGCGCACGTTGAGCGCCATCGCGAACTCGAACTCGTCGTCCGTCGCGTCGAGGACGGTGCCGTTGTGGACGAAGCCCGCGCAGTTGAAGAGGACGTCCGGGCTCGTGCGGGCGATCGCCGCCTCGCATTGGGCGCGGTCGAGGACGTCGAGGCGGAAGGTCTCGACGCCCTGCGGCATCCCGGCGAGGCCGTCCTCGTTGACGTCGGTGGCGAACACCGTCGCGCCCTCGCGGGCGAACGCCTCTGCGGTCGCCCGTCCGATGCCTTGCGCCGCCGCGGTGACGAGCGCGCGCTTTCCCTGAAGTCTCATGTCAGCGGTCCGTGTAGATGACGGAAAAGAAGTCGACCATCTCGGCGACGTGGCGGTTGCCGTGGCCTGCGGCCTTGGCGAGGCCGAGCGCCCTCCTGGCGCCGGTCCCCATGAGGGTCTCGACGCCGAGGCCGTCGGCCATCTGGTTGTAGTAGCCGACGTCCTTGCGCGCGTTCGCGATGGTGAAGGCGAGGGCGTCCGGCTTGCCGTCGATGGCCCGAGCCTTGACGAAGTCCATCATTCCCGAGTGGAGCGGCCCGGCGGACATGACGGCGTAGAGCCGTTCGCGCGGCAGGCCCGCCCGGTCGGCCATGGCGAAGGCCTCCGACATGGCGACGGCCATGGTCATCCCGTAGAAGTTGTTGATGAGTTTCAGCGTGTGCCCGGCCCCGAGCGGGCCGACGTGGAAGACGTTCTCGCCGAGGTCCTTCAGGACGGGCTCGGCGCGGGCAAAGTCGTCCGGGTCGCCCGCTGCCATGATGTTGAGCTTGCCGTCGACGGCGTGGGCGGGGGTGCGGCCGAGCGGGGCGTCCATGTAGCGCCCGCCGGCCTGCGCCACCTTCGCGCCGATCTCGATGGTGGAGCCGGGGAGGGAGGTTCCGAAGTCGATCACGAGGGCGCCGGGCCTGAGGCCCGCAATTACGCCGTCCTCGCCGGTCATGCGCGCCTCCACGGAGGCGGACGTGTCCATGCACAGCATCACGATGTCGGACGCCGCGGCGATCTCCCGCGCGGTCTTCACCTCGGTGGCGCCGCGACCGACGGCGGCGTCGACGTTCGGGCGGCTGCGGTTCGCCATCACCGTCATCGGGTAGCCGAGCGACTGGAGGCGCTCGACCATGGCCGAGCCCATGAGGCCGAGCCCGATGAAGCCGATGGCGGGTCTGTTCGTCATGTCTTGGGCACCTCTTGGCGGGTGGTGGGGCGCGTTTCCTCGCGCGCTTTCGTGGCACAGCACGCGGTTGCGCACAATCGCATGGCGCGCGATCTGCGCGAGAGCACGATCCGCTCGATCACGATCGGGCCGGGCGGACGAAGGCGTGCCGGCCTTTCCCGCCGGGGACGCGGCCGGTCAGCGGGCGCGCAGGGTCGCGTAGTCCACCATCACGTGGGTGGCATAGGCCGGGTGCTCCGTCAGGCGCGCGTAGTAGGCGCAGAGCGCCGGAAGGTCCGGCCGCCCGATCTCCATGGTGTTCCAGCGATAGAGGGTGTGGCCGAACACGATGTCGGCGATGGAGAGGTGCTCGCCGGCGAGGAAGGGGGAGGCGCGCAGGACCTCGTCCGCCATCGCCATGCCGGCGGCCGCCTCCCTGCGGTGGCGCTCGACGAGGGCCGGCTCGCGGTCGGCGGGGCGCGTGCGCACCAGCGCCCAGAACAGCGCGGTGACGGGCCGCGCAACGTGGTTGTGCGCCCACTCGGCCCACATGTCGGTCAGCGGCTCGGCCCGGCCCTCCGGCCAGAGGCGGCGCTCCGGATCGGTCCGTGCGAGGTGCCGGACGATGGCGTTCGATTCCCACATGACGAGCCCGTCCGGGAACTCGACCGCGGGGACGAGGCCGTGGGGGTTGAGCGCGCGGTAGGCGGGTGTGTCCGTCCCGCCGAAGTGGCCGCCGACGTCGAGCCGGCGGTGGGGAAGGCCGAGCTCGGCGATCGTCCACATCACCTTCTGCACGTTGGACGAGGTGGCGCGGCCGTGGACCGTGAGCATCGGCGTGTCTCCCCTGACGATGCGCCTCCTCTACCGCCCCGTCGCGTCGCCGTCGACGCCGGACCGCGAGCCCGCCAATCCCTCACGCCGCCGCGCGCGTTGCCGGGGGACCTTCAGGCGCCGGCGGCGTTGCTTCCGCGTGGTCCTTAGGGGAGGATGCTATGTTTCGGAGGCTTCGGCTCGGCGAGCTCTGGCGGCTGCGCAAGAGCTACTGGTTCGTGCCCTCGGCGCTCACGGTCTTAGCACTCGCCCTCGGGTACGTGCTCCCGTGGGTGGACGAGGCCGTCGGGCGGGGCTGGATGGAGGGCGTGTCCACCGTGACCCCCATGAGCGTCGAGGGGGCGCGCGCGCTCCTGTCGATGCTCGCCGGCAGCATCATCGGCGTCGCCGGTGTGGCGTTCTCCATCACCATGGTCGCCGTGTCGTTCGCGAGCGCCAACTACGGCCCGCGCCTCATCGGCAACTTCATGGGAGACAGGACGAACCAGGTCGTCCTCGGCGTGTTCGTCGCGACCTTTGTATACTGCACGGCGGTGCTCGCCTCGGTCCACTCGACCCCGCAAGTCGAGGGGACGATCGTGCCGCAGATCTCGATCATCGTCGCGATCGGGCTCGCCCTCGCGTCGGTGGCGGCGCTGATCGTCTACATCCACCACATCCCCGAATCCATCGACGTTATGAACCTCACGGCTAACATTGGCGGACAGCTTCGCCGGTCGGTGGTGGCGATGCTGGACGAGGAGGCGGAGCGCACGACCCGGCGAACCGCAGTGGTGGACGTCGCCCCGGCCTCGCCGCCGAAGGGCGCCGAGACCGTTCTTGGCGCGGACGCGGCAGGCTACATCCAGCGCATCGACATTCGTGCTGTCCACAAGAGCGCGTCCCGGCACGGCCTCCAGGTCACGGTCGTGGCGGCGCCGGGAGATTTCGTGGCCGCCGGCCAGCCGATCCTGCGCATCCGCGGGAGCGCTGGCGCGGCTGCCGGCGGGCTCCGGGACCTCGCCTCCGCCATCAGCGTCGGCAGCGCCCGCACCGACGTTCAGGACGTCCTCTTCCTGTCGGACCACCTCGTCGAGGTGCTCGGCCGGGCCCTGTCGCCGGGGATCAACGACCCGCACACGGCGATCATCTGCCTCGACTGGCTGAGGGCGGGGATGACGGAGTTCGCCCGTCGCCCCGGCCCGCCGCCGCCGGCCGCCGACGAGCCGGTGATCTACACCCGCGTCTCCTTCGAGGAGATGGCGGATCGCTCCTTCGGCCGGATGCGCCAGTACGTGGCGAAGGACAGGACGGCGACGCTGCACATGCTCGCCGTTCTCTCAGACCTCGCGGAGGCCGCCTGTCACGAGCGCCGCGCCGCCCTCCTGACGGGCCACATGAGGACGCTGGCGGCGTCGGCTAGCGAAAGCCTCGCCGAGGAAGCGGCGAGGGCCGAGGTGTCGGAGCGGCTCGGACACCTCCTCCACCGCGTCGGCGAGCCAGGGCTCCGAGGTCGGGTTAACGGCTTGGGGATTCCCGGCGGGCAGCGAACGTGATTCCTGATCGAGTGCATTGGTCAGGAGCGGCCGCCATGGACCTGGAACTCGAGGGCGTCTTTCGCCCGTCGCGGTTGCGCGCGTTGTTGGACCACTTCGCGATCATCAAGGATCCCCGCGAGGCTCCGCGAGTGCGGTATCCGCTGCGGGAGGTGCTGTTCCTCGTGGTTGCTGCGACCATCGCCGACTGCGAAGATTACGAGGAAATCGCTGAGTTTGGCAGGAATCGTCTTCCCTTCCTGCGGAAGTTCTCGGAGTTTTACTTCGGAACACCCTGCGCAGACTGGCTGCGCGTGGTCATGAACCGGATCGGCCCCGACCTCTTCCAGGAAGTCTTCACGGACTGGGCGACGGCGCTGCGGCTGGACGCACCGAAGCTGATCGCCATCGATGGCAAGACATCCCGCCGCACCCACAACCGCTCCCGGGGCCAGCGCGCGCTGCACATGGTGTCGGCCTGGGCCACGAGCGAGCGGCTGGTGCTGGCGCAGGAGGCTGTCGACGAGAAGGCGAATGAATGCACCGCCATCCCCGAGGTGCTCGACCGGCTCGACCTGAAGGGCGCCGTCGTCACCATCGACGCCATCGCGTGCAATCCGACCATCGCAGAGGCGATCACAACCCGCGGCGGCGACTACCTCCTCGCTGTGAAGGCCAACCAGCCGACGCTCCATCGCGAGATCGCCGCCTGCGTCGCGGACCCGGCCGTGCGCGCCCAGACGGTTGAGGAGGTCGACAAGGGCCACGGCCGGCTGGAGATCCGCCGCTACGCCGTCAGCCATGAGACAGACTGGCTGTCCGGGGACCGGCGCTACGCGGGCGAGCCGCGCTTCCCCGGCCTTCGCTCCATCGCCCGTGTCGAGGCGCAGGTGGAAAGGAACGGTGAGACCACCCGCGCCACGCGCTACTATCCGGACCTCCCTGATGAGGAGGTCGTGACAACCGTGCTCGGGGTGGAGGTCACCGCAGGACAAATTCGCGTCGCCTTTAGGGCGGTTTCCAACTGATAAGGAGGGAGGGGAAACCATGAGCAAGCCCATCAACGCGCTCTTCAAAGCCGCACACGACATGAAGGTGCGTGCCAGCATCCTGAGGACCGAGGCCGAGTTGCTGGAACGGACGGCAACCGAGACGCTCGAAGCGGCTCACGCGGCCCTGAAGGCCGAAGCGGAGGCCGCGCGTGTCCAGCAGACCGAGGACCCCGTGTTCATGACGGAGGACCGTCCTCGGACGTGGCGGGAGCGGGGCCTTCACAACGTGGAGGGCTACGAGTTTTACGAGTACGTCTCGCCCGCCAGATGGGCTGGCTGGATGCCCGTGATCACGTACATCGCCGTTGTGGCCCCTGAGGTGATCGAGACGGGCGGAACGCTGGCCGAGATCACCATCCCTGATGGTTGGAAGATGTGCCATGCCTGCAAGCTGGAGGGGATCAAGCCCCGGAAGGTGCCGGCTCCGAAGGTCCTGCAGGATCAGGGCATCGAGGAAGTCAACGCCTACCCGATCCGCCTCCTCGATGAGGTGATGAAGCCTCGCGTCGTGGGGTGAAACAGGAGGTTGCTACCCTGATGCATCCGGGTTCAAATTCAATCCCGAGACCGACAACCTGCCCGAATCGGGGGGATATGGGGAAGGATTGGGGCGTCATCAAGGCTAGACATAAAACTTTGTCAAATGTACGGCGGTCAAGGTGGGAAGCGTTCGATCTGCTCCCTTGCGGAGTCAGGAATGAGCTTCTGAGATCATGGACTTACGGGGAGACCAGCCGCTTCTAGGGGGTTAACCCGTACAAGGGCGACGGGCAAATGCCCGAAACTGAGCATGTAGGTGAAGAGCCATGCCAAAATTCATCAGCTTCCGCCTCTTCGGGGCGGAGGTTTATGCTGATTGGGATGCCTCAGCTAGGGTCCCCATCAGTGGACAGCTACTCGCAGACGGATTTGAGTGTTAGGCCGGACCTATGTACATATGTGCGTGTCTAGTCGGCCCGGGAGGCCGCGCGCTGACGAGCAATGCAGCCAACGACCACACTCACCACCACCAACACCACCACGATCACAACCACCACGGAGTCAGCTGTGACCACTGCACCGGAGACGCCGATCACGATCGGAGCACGAGAGGCCCTTAACTCCCTGATCGATGTTGCCAAGACGGCGCGAGCGATCGATGAGGTCCTCCCGATTCAGATGCTCCAGATCCTCCTTCACACCGCTGGGAAGGAGGGGATCACCACCAAGGAGCTGATGAGCCTGACCGGATTGGCCCAGTCCTCGATATCTCGGAACGTGGCGACCCTCGGGTTCCATGATCGCCCCCACCGGCCCGGCCATCGTCTTGTCGTGGCCGTTGATGATCCCACGGAGCCCCGCAGGAAGCAGTACTACCTGACGAAGAAAGGTAAGAGGATCGTCAACGACCTCCTGCAGGGCCTGAAAAACCGTCACGCGCACGTCGAGACGCTGGAGGTCCGTACGGGTGACGAGATCTTGGGTCCGAAGTGGGAAGATCTTAAGAGTGCAAGGTAGGAGACAATGGCAATCTCGAAGCGGGGGCACCGCTGGCAGGCAAGACTGAAGGTGAGGGACATCCGGGTGTCCGCCACCTTCGACACTCGGCAGGAGGCCGAAGCGTGGGAGGCGAGGAAGAAGGTCGAGCTGTTCGATCTCTCATCCGCGTCGCTCACGCCGGAGCGCCTGGCGCAGGCCGTTCGTGGCCACTGGGGCATCGAGAACAGCCTGCACTGGGTGCTCGACGTCGTGTTCAGGGAGGACCAGTCCCGCCTGCGCACCGGTCACGGCGCCCGAAACATGGCCGTCGTCCGCCATTTCGCCATCAACTCCGTCCGCCTCGCCAAGGGGAAGCGATCGATCAAGACCACCCGCAAGCTCGCCGGATGGGACACCCGTGTCCTCTCCAGCATCCTCACCCCATCGCCGCGTTAACCTGGACTCGTTGCCCTGGTCGGCGAGCGGCGCATGGGGCGTGCCGCTGCCGGCGCGACGGGCGGGCGCGTCACATGACGGCGCCGATCTGCCAGGGCACGAACTCGTGGTCGCCGAGCCCCTGAGCCTCGGACTTCGACCGCTCGCCGGAGGCGACCGCGAGGATCTTCTCGTAGATGCGCCGCCCAACCTCCTCCACGGTCTCCGCGCCCGACAGGATCGTGCCCGCGTCGATGTCCATGTCCTCGCTCATCTTCGCGGCGAGCTCGGAGTTGGTGGCGACCTTGATCGTCGGCGCAGGCTTCGACCCGAACGCCGAGCCGCGGCCGGTGGTGAAGACCACGACGTTGCAGCCCGACGCGATCTGCCCCGTGACGGACGCCGGGTCGTAGCCGGGCGAATCCATGAAGGCGAAGCCCGGAACCGTCACCTCCTCGGCATAGTCGTAGACGCCGGTGAGTGGACTCGTCCCGCCCTTCGCCGCCGCCCCGAGGGACTTCTCGAGGATCGTGGTCAGCCCGCCGCGCTTGTTGCCGGGGGAGGGGTTGTTGTCCATCGAGCCCCTGTTGCGGGCGACATAGTCCTCCCACCAGCGGATCCGCTCGATGAGCTTCTCCCCCACCTTGCGGGAGGCGGCGCGCTCGGCGAGGAGGTGCTCCGCGCCGTAGATCTCCGGCGTCTCGGCGAGGACGCCGGTGCCGCCCTGGGCGACGAGGAGGTCGCAGGCGTGACCGAGCGCGGGGTTCGCCGTGATGCCTGACCAGGCGTCCGACCCGCCGCACTGGAGCGCCACCTTGAGCGCGGAGGCGGGGCAGGGCTCGCGCGTCGCCGCGTTCGCGTGGGGGAGCATCGCCTCCACCTTGGCGATGCCCGTCTCGACCGTGCGCCTCAGCCCCGCGACGTCCTGGATGTTCATGGTGCTGAACAGCGGGCCCTGCTTCAGCCCGTAAGCCTCGAGCAGGAAGTCGATCTGGTTCACCTCGCAGCCGAGGCCCACCATGACGACGCCCGCGCAGTTCGGGTGCCGCGCATAGCCCCAGAGGGTGCGCTGGAGCGCGGCGAACCCGTCGCCGGAGCCCGCCATCCCGCAGCCGGTCCCGTGGGCGAAGGCGACGACGCCGTCGACGTTCGGGTAGGGCGCGAGGCGCTCCTCGGTGAAGTGGGCCGCGATCTTGTGGGCCGCCGTCGCAGAGCAGTTCACGCTCGTCAGCAGCGCGATGAAGTTGCGCGTGCCCACCTTTCCGTTCGCCCGGCGGAAGCCCATGAACGTGTCCTCCCGGGCGGGCGCGGGCGGCGGGCGCAGGTTGGTGCCGAAGCTATACTCGAACTCCGTCGCGCGGAAGGCGAGGTTGTGGTCGTGGACGTGCTCGCCGGCCGCGATGTCGCGGCTCGCGTAGCCGATGATCTGGGCGTACTTCCTGACCGGCTCGCCGCCGGCGATGGTCCTGAGCGCCACCTTGTGGCCGCGGGGGATCATCGTGACGGTGGTCACACCCTCGACCTCGACCCCCACCTCGAGGGGACGGGTCGCCGTGGCGACGTCGTCACTGGGGTCGAGGCGGACGACGGATGGGGTGCTCATGGGACGGCTCCTCCTGGGGCTCTGGCGGCGGCGAAGGCTCGGGCGGCTGGGCGGGCTCGAAGAAGACGTCGAACTCGACGATCCTTCCGTCCTCGATGGTGAGGAAATGCATCGCCTCGCTCCGGTCGAGACGCTGCCCGTCCCGCTCGACGGCGTCAACTGTCGCCTTCACGGCGACGCGTGCCCCGTCGACGACGACCTCGCGCACCTCGAGGACGAGGACCTCGAAGCGCGCGAACGCGGCCTCGAACTGCGCGCGGATGGCGTCGACGCCCTCGAAGCTGCCGACGAACGGGTGGTCGCCGGCGGCGCTGTAGACCCTGTGGCGGGCGCTTTTGTGGAAGAGGCGCGCGGCCGCCTGCGCGTCCCTGGCGGCCAGGGCATCGAACAGGGCTGTGGCGATCTCCCGGCTCTCCATCGCGCTTCCTCGCAGGGGACACGTCGGCACGGAGGCAATAGCACAGCCTCATTTCGGAAGAAGAACGTTGTCGCGGGAAGCCGGTTCTTTTCTCGCGGGTGGAAGGAAGCCGCCCCGCCTGCGTCCCCGGTCTCGCCCCGCGGCCGCCTGCTCGTCGGCCGCTTTGCCACGAGGTTGCCCGCTCGCCGCCGGCCTCGCCCGGGGCTGTCCTGCCGGTCGCGGCATGCGGCCCCTGTGCGGCGTTCCCTTGCCACGCCGACCGGCGGTGAGATAGATCCCCGCGCGGAGAGAGGCTCGGGCGGACGCAACGTTCGAAGGAGGCGCGACCGGGAGATCGCCCGGATCGGTCTTCTGCGCGTGTGGCCGCTGCGGACAGGGCCTTGCCGACACCGGTGCCGCTCGAGCGTACCGGATCAAGGAGCGAGACTGATGCGCATCGATGCGATCCCCGTGGGCAGCAACCCGCCAGAAGACCTCAACGTCATCGTCGAGGTGCCCGTCGGCGGCGAGCCCGTCAAGTACGAGCTCGACAAGGCGTCCGGCACACTGTGGGTCGACCGCTTCCTCTACACGCCGATGCGCTATCCCGTGAACTACGGCTTCGTGCCCCACACCCTGTCCGAGGACGGCGATCCCATCGACGTGATGGTGGCGAACACCCGTCCGGTGGTTCCGGGCGCCGTCATGAACGTGCGCCCGATCGGCGTCCTCCACATGGAGGACGACGGCGGCAAGGACGAGAAGATCCTCGCCGTGCCCACCCGCAAGCTCACGCTGCGCTACGAGAAGGTCCACTCCTACGCGGACATGCCGGCGATCACGCTCGACCAGATCCGCCACTTCTTCGAGCACTACAAGGATCTGGAGCCCGGCAAGTGGGTGAAGATCATCGGCTGGGGCGACGGGGCCGAGGCCAAGCAGATGGTGCTCGCATCCATGGAGCGGGCCCGCGCCGCCGGCGTGGGTCGCGCCGCGGAGTAGCGCCGCCCGCCGCCGCCTGCCGCCCGCCAGGGGCGTCCGGGCCGAAGCGGCCGCGAAACCCGGCCGCTCTCCCCCTCAGCCGCCTTCCTGCGCGCCCCCGTCCGCTGGGCCTGCCGCGGTAGGGCCTGCTGCGGTCGGGGCTGCCGTGTCGGGGCCGGCCGCAGCGGGGATGAAGCCGGGCACAGGCTCGTCCCGGGCCGTCAGCGCCAGCGCCTTGAAGAGGGTGCCCATCTCGCCCTCCCTCTCTCCGGCAAGGCGGTGCACGGCGTCTTGAAGCGCCTTGCGCGTCACATCGTCGGCGTTCGCGCCGAGCTGGCCGGCCCGCTCGAGGAGGCCGAGCGCCACGAGGAGGCGCCCCTGGCCGACGGGGCCGTGGACCGCAGCGCCCGCCTCCCGTGCCGCCGCCGCGAGGGACGGAAAGTCCACGTGGGCCGAAAGGTCGCTCTCGCCCGGCCGGTCGAGGACGTCCACGTGGGCGTGCCCGCGCACGGCCTGAAGCGTGTCGCCGTGGCCCGGCCCGTCATAGCCGTAGTCGACGAAGAGCGCCGCGCCGGCGCCCGAGACCGCGACGTGTTCGGCGACCCGCCGCACCAGCGCGTCTGCGGCGGGGCGGATCTCGCGCACCGCCCCCTCCGGCGCGGCCTCGGCGAAGGGAACCGGGAAGGGGGCGAGACCGAATGCGAGGCGCCCGTCGGCGAGACCCACGGTGCGCTCGAACCAGGCGCCGCCGCGGCGGACGAACTGGCGGATCGGCAGCGCGTCGAGGAACTCGTTGGCGAGGAGGTAGACCGGCCGGTCGGTCGGCACGCGGTCCATCCAGGCGACGCGCGGGTGGAGTGGGGCGAGGCGGTCCCTCTGCACCTGCCTGAGGCGGTCGGACGCCTCCACGAGCACCACGCGGGCGGCGGTGCGAAAGCGGGGGACGGCGTCCGCGACGCGCAGGACGTCCGCCATCAGCGTGCCGTTGCCCGGACCGAGCTCCACGAGGTCGAACGGGTCGGGCCGCCCGTCGGCGTTCCAGCGGTCCACCAGGAAGGCGCCGAGAAGCTCGCCGAAGATGCCCGAGATCTGAGGCGCCGTCACGAAGTCGCCGCCCTCGCCGAACGCCTCCCGCCGCGCATAGTAGCCGTCCGGCGCCGAGACGCAGGCCGCCATGAACTCTGCGACCGAGATGGGTCCTGCGAGGGCGATCTGGCGGCGGAGGCGCTCCTCCACCGGCGTCATGCCGCCTCCGCTGCGGGCCGGCGCAGGGCCACCACGACGAAGGCGAGCCCTATCAGGACCATCGGCACCGACAGGAGCATCCCCATGGTCACCGGCCCGAACAGGAAGCCGAGCTGCGGGTCCGGCATGCGGAACGCCTCGCCGACGATGCGCGCGAGCCCGTAGCCGGTGCCGAAGATGCCGAGCGCGAGACCCGGGCGGCGGAGCGCGCCCATGCGGATCGCGACCGCGATGACGGCGAACAGGACGAGCCCCTCGAGCGCTGCCTGGTAGAGCTGGCTGGGATGGCGCGGCAGCGGCCCCGCGCCGGGAAAGACCATGCCCCAGGGGACGGTTGTCGTGCGCCCCCAGAGCTCGCCGTTGATGAAGTTCGCGATCCTGCCGAAGAAGAGGCCGATTGGCACGACTCCCGCAAGGACGTCGAGCACCGGGAGCGCGGCGATCCCGCGCGCACGGCAGAACAGGACGACGGCGACGATCACGCCGAGGAGCCCGCCGTGGAACGCCATTCCGCCCCGCCACAGCATCAGCGCCTCGAGCGGGTGGTTCAGATAGTAGGCGGGGTTATATATGAGCACGAAGCCGAGGCGGCCGCCGAGGACGACTCCGATCGTCACCCACGTCACGAGATCGTCGATGTCCCGCGCCTCGGGGCGCTGGCGGCTGCCCCACAGGCGATCGCGGCGCACGATCTGCCGCGCGAACAGCCAGCCGAGGAGGATGCCCGCCACGTAGGCGAGGGCGTACCAGCGGATGGCGAGCGGGCCGACCTGTATGGCGACGGGGTCGAACACGGGGAAGGGAAGGACGAAAGACATTTCGGAGCGACTCGCGCGTTGAGACGGAATGATCTATCGCGTGGGTTGCGACGGGGAGGGTGAACCGCGGCCGCGCCTTGTCGGGGCCGACC